>Ga0070740_10000287_pt1 | contig 128161 bp, 118 predicted proteins | sample Coa_R2_FD_67286 | JGI IMG/M metagenome (GOLD analysis project Ga0070740, IMG submission 67286) | Surface soil microbial communities from Centralia Pennsylvania, which are recovering from an underground coalmine fire - Coalmine... | ecosystem: Environmental > Terrestrial > Soil > Unclassified ... | reverse complement strand
CCGGGCGCCTTCTCGGCGATGACGCGCAGCAGCTCGCGGTTGCCTGCGGACAGCACCTTCGCGAAGGACTCGGTCGAAGTGAACCAGACCTTCGGCTCGTCGGGCGCGATGCGTCGCTCGCCGCGCGCTACGGCCATGGTGCGACCCTTCATCTCCTCGTAGCTGGCGATGCCGACCTTCAGTGTCGTCATGGGATCACTCCTCTTTCCCGCAGCACCATGTCCACCATCGTCCAGAAGTCAGCGAGCAACGTTGCGGCGTCTTTGTACTCGTAGGGCCGGATAGTCCGCAGCCGGTGGCGATGGTCCTGCGGCTCGCCGCGCTTCTGCCGGCCGACCGGATGGGCGTTGTCAAAGCCGACCAGCCGCTCGCCCTCCGGCCCGTGCAGCGTGAGCGAGTAGTCGATGCCGTGTGGCTTCTCCGGCGATACCGGCACACGCGTTACCACGAACCGGACCCAGTGGCCGCCCTCCGGGTCCACCACGAGAACCTGCCCGTCGAGGTCGAGAAGCACGTCGAGGGTCGGGTCACGCGGCTCAGTCACGGTATATAGTTATCACAATGAAGCAACTCACGCAAGCGAGTCAGACTCTCCACTGCTAAGATGGCGGATGGCGGTTGGACCATTGAATTCCTTGAAGAAAGTGCCGTTACCGTCATCCGCTGGTTGGGAGCGGAAGGCAAGAAATCCCAAGCCGACCAATCACTTGCGCGCACCGGATGGTGTCGCTTTTCCCTTGCCGTCCAACTTTCGCAGATGGCGAATCACCCGAAAGCAACACCGGATGGCGCAAATAGCACTGATATCATTGGTGAATTCCCAAAAAGCGCCAGCAGGCCCTTCCGGCGAGAGCCGCCATAACCCATTGACCGGACGAGCAGAAAGCGCCCAACGACAGCAACGCTTTTATCTTGCCGTCCGAATCCAAGCCGTCCCGTCCCGCTTCATGTTAATGGTCTCCTTGTCGGAACGGGACGAACTGTCGGCAGCGGTAAGCGCCGGGAGATCGCGCTCCACGATCCGAATCGTGGCGCATAACGGGCCGAGGGGACAACATCGCTGTGCCGTGGCACTACACAACCTTCGTCGATTTCGTGGATCACTGGCAGACTCTGCTTGCCGGGCTGATCGCGTTGGGTGCGGCAATTATCACGGTCGTCGTCACACTGAGCGTCGAGCGACGGAAGGTCGATCGCGAACTGGAAGCGCTCCGCAAGTCACTCGCGGTGGAGCTTCGCCAGCTCATTCCCGGAGCACTCGGCGTGCATGGTTCCCTCACAAAGCTGGGCAGCAAGACGGACGGACCGATCACGGCCAGGATGGTGGAAAGCCTGTCGCGGATGCCCGCTCCGATCATCTATCCGGCGAACGCGCACAAGATCGGGCTTCTCGAAAAAGACGCCATGGACGTGGTCATCGTCTATGGACTGCTCGACATTGCGCGTGACGGCGTGGCGCGGCTTACGGCCACCTATAGGACGCCCGACAACATCAGCCCGAATGTCGTCTTGATGACCGCCGCGGCGTTCCTGGAGGCGTGCAATTACGCGCGGAGCGTGCTCCCCAAATTGCGAACCGGCGTCGCTTCACATGACTATCGAGACGCGGAGTTGCTACAAAGAATCGGCGCTGCTGCCTCCGCTCAGTCGGCGAGTCAGCAACACCGTTCTGGTTCCGCGACGCAAGGAGAGACATGAGCGTAATCGGCTGCATCCTGATCGCATTGATCGCGCAGCGATGGAAATCTGCGCTGATTGCAGCGCTCGTTGTGGGCCTTTTAGGCAGTGCCGCATTCGGGTTTTTGCACTGGGACGACACTCACTATGGAAGCGCCCCCACCATTGGCTTCATGGCGTCCTATATCGCCGTAGGCACGGCCGCATTTTTTGCTGAGACTGCCGCCTTCTTCGCGATCAAACGCGGGATTAACGTCCTTCGGATGCGACGGTTGGCCGGGAAGACATCTCAGCCAACAGAAGATGCTTCAACTTCCTCGCCGCAAAAATTGAACGCGATCGCCGCAAAACCGGACAAGCTCATTTTTAAGGGTGGCAAGGAATTCTTCGAATACCAGTGCAAGTTCGGCCATACGTCTATTCAGCCGAATCACGCTGTTGTTGGCATTATCATTGATGCACAGAAAGAGTTGGGGACACCAACGCCCGTCTCCCTGAGCGAGGACGGGACCCAGACGGTCGCGCTCCTCGTGGCCTCGAATGACGGTGGTTTCCTTGCTCTATCAAAGACACCATCGGGACAAGGGGACAGGCTGGTCCCAGGGGATGTCGTACTCTGGATACCAACCTCCTATAGCAATGAGATCGGCCATAAAATGAGCGACCGGCGGTCCGGATGGATTGGTTTGGTGCGAGCTAAGCTCAACCCAGAAGTCGCTGTCTCCAACCCAGGGTTTTCAATTGCCTGCCGATACGATTGACGGGCTGAGGATCGCGATTGCTGATGCCACCTTTAGGCGGTGAGGATTCGATATATGGCAACGATTTTCTATCTGCTGGCGTCCATCGCGTCGTTTTGGATCGGTATGCTCTCTGCCGTATTGATGGGAGGTCTGCTCTTTCTGATACTCGCGGCCGTGTTCGCGGGGCTAAAACTGATCGGTATACTTGCATGGTCCTGGTGGTGGGTGGTGCTGCCGATCTGGGCGGCTATCGGCGGGGCTGTAGCAAAAATGTGGATAGTCACCCGCGATCCCTTGTGGCGGTTCAAGCGGTAGCTGGTTTCAATGCTTTTGAGGGATCACTACCCGAAGCCAACCGACGCAAGGACGCCAATGACAGATTTGGCGTACTCAGCCTCATGGCCGCATGCCGGGCACTTCGCCAGGAATGGGTCAGGAAGCTGCTCGACCGACTCGAAGTCCTCGACGGCCAGAAATAGCGAAAATGGCTCGCTACAATTCTCGCAAGCTGCACCGGGCCGCTTAAACCCGGCGGAAGAACCACTCATAACACCCACTGGCCTGATCGGCTGCTCCGATACATGGCCAGATATGGCCAGTCTGTTGGGTTTCAAGTGCTATACTGATGCTAGAGGGCTATGGCGTAGACATAGTGCTCATCATCGTCGGCACCGGCACGCCACTCGAACAAGACTGCGCACCGATCGGTCGAACCCGTTTGCACTCGCTTGCAGGCCTCGTGCCGGGCGTTCGTCGCAAGCCGTCTTCGCCCTCGCGCTTATAACGAATTCAGCTGGCTCCCGTGAGGAGCGCATGGACCCTGGTGGCCAGGGCGGAGAACGAGAACGGCTTGGCGAGCAGTTCGCGGCCGGGATCGAGGCGGCCATGGTGAACGATGGCGCTCCGCGCATAGCCGCTGGTGAAGAGGACGCGAAGATTGTTTCTTCGGCGCTTCGCTTCATCGGCCACCTGCCGGCCGTTCATGCCGCCGGGCAACCCCACATCGGTGAGCAGCAATTTGGTTTCCGGATGCGCATCGAGGAGCCGCAGCCCCGTCGCACCATCCGGCGCATCGACAACAACATAGCCGAGTTCGCGAAGCATCTCGACAGTCGAGCTGCGGACCTCTGCTTCGTCATCGACGACGAGGATGGTTTCCCCTGAGCCGTAGGGTATGCGGCGAGCCGAAGGTGTAACCTCGGCAGCACCGTCGGCGGCGACGTGGCGGGGCAGGTAGAGCTTGACCGTCGTTCCCGCGCCGAGCTCGCTATGGATCCGGACCTGCCCCTCGGACTGCCTGATGAAGCCGTAAACTTGCGACAGGCCAAGCCCGGTGCCGTGTCCCGGCGCCTTGGTCGTAAAGAACGGGTCGAACGCCTTGGCCGCGGTCTCGGGCGCCATTCCGATGCCGGTGTCGCTGACGAAGATGCCGACATACTCTCCGGGCGACACGTCGCCGGAGACATCTTCGCCGAGTTGCACGTTGGCGGCTTCGATCGTCAGCTTGCCGCCATCGGGCATCGCATCTCGCGCGTTGATTGCCAAGTTGAGTATCGCATTCTCGAGTTGATTGACATCGACGAAAATCGGCCAAAGCCCGCCGGCAAGCACAGTCTCTATCGCGATGCTCTCGCCGAGCGTTCGGCGCAGCATTTCGGACATGTTCGAGATGAGTTTGCCGACCCTGACCAACTTCGGTTCGAGAGCCTGCTGGCGCGAGAAGGCCAAGAGCCGCTGCGTCAGGACTGCCGCACGCTCCGTGCCGTGAAGGGCCGAACTCGCAAGCCGCCGCAGATCGGCGGGTGCTGAATCGAGGCGGCGTTGCAGCATCTCGACATTGCCGGAGATGACGGTGAGGAGATTGTTGAAGTCGTGCGCGATGCCGCCCGTGAGCTGGCCGATCGCCTCCATTTTTTGCGCTTGGCGGAGCCGCTCCTCGGCAGCCCGCTTCTCGGTCAGATCACGTGTGATCTTGGCAAAACCAACCAGTTGACCATCGGAATCGTGGACGGCATTGATCACCGCGCTCGCCCAAAAGCGCCCGCCATCCTTGCGGACGCGCCAACCTTCGACCTCGTGGCGACCGGTCTGCAATGCGGTTGCGAGCGCCTTGTGCGGGACGCCTTCGCTGCGCTCTTCCTCCGTGTAGAAGACGGAGAAATGTTTCCCGACGATCTCCTCGCGCGCATAGCCTTTGATCCGCCTTGCCCCGCTGTTCCAGTTGATGACGTGTCCGCTCGTGTCGAGCATGAAAATGGAATAATCGGCAACCGCATCGACCAGCAGCCGAAACCGCCGCTCGGTCTCGATAAGGGCCCGTGACCGCTCCTCGACCCGCTGCTCCAGCCGCTCGTTGAGTTCGCGCAACTGCGCCTGTGAGTTGGCAATCGCGTGCCGAGCGTGCACCGATGCCGATATGTCGCGGAAATGGCCCACGACGCCGTAGCGGCCCTCCGGCAATGGAATACGGGCGATCTGCCACTCGTAGTACTCCGCCGTCCCGCGCTCGGCGCGATGCCCGAGCCATTCAGGCACGTGGCATTGCTCGCCCGTTTCGAGGGTAGAGCGAATGCGCGTGACCATTTCCTCGGCCGCGGCTTTCGACCAGTTGGTCGCCATGACTTCGGCCAGATCGCGCCCGACGAGATCGGGGATATCACCGAGGGCGGCAAGTGCTGTCGGATTGACTTGTTGAATTCGCAATCTGTCATCGACCAGAAAGACGCCGTGGGGGCTGCTTTGGAGCATGGCCTGCAGCTGCTCACGTGTGGTGCGCAGGGTCGCTTCGGCGTGGGCGCGCCCCAAATAGTCGGCCGCCTGCCGCGCCAGCAGATCGATGAGGTGCAGCTCTCGCTCGCTTGGCCGATGCCGCTGGCTGAAATGTGTCGAGATCATCCCGAGCACGCTGCCATCGGCGCTCGTCAGCGGCGTCGATTGCAGCGCGCGCACTCCAGCCTCGAGAAGCACACCGAGAGCCGGTTTGCCGGCGAAGCTCTCGCTCTGCATCACGTCGTAAACGACAACGCGCTCTGCGGACTGCAACGCTGCGCTGCACGCCCCCGCCTCCGCTTCGCCGATGCCGGAAAAGAAATCGAGAAACGGCTTTTCGAAGCCACGCTGAACGGCGATCCGCAAGGTGCCGGATTCGGTGTCTAAGAGCTGGATGTTGCCCTTGTCGGCCCCGGTGACTGCGATGGCGAGGTCGAGAATCTCGGTCAGGCAGTCATCGACATCCTCTCCTTGCCGCAGGCAACGAAGCCCGAGCTCATGAAGACGCCTCATCGCTTGCAGATCGGCGGCGATTTGCTGCTCCAGCTCCGTCCGCATTCGCGCCATTTTCAAATTGGCAGCGACCCGCGCCAGCAGCTCTCGCGCGCTGAACGGCTTGATCAGATAATCATCCGCGCCCGCCTCGAGCCCCTCGATGCTCGCTTCTTCTCCGGCGCGTGCCGACAAGAGCACGATCGGCAGATCGGCAAGCAGAAGATCGGCGCGGACTTCGCGCACAAGGCCGAATCCGTCAAGCCGAGGCATCATCACGTCGCTGAGAAGGAGATCTGGACGTCGTCGGCGCATAACGGCTAGCGCCGCGACGCCGTCACCTGCAGTTTGCACCTCATAGCGGGAAGCGAGCAGCCGTCTCAAATATTCCCGCATGTCGGAATTGTCGTCGACCACCAAGACAGTTTGCCTGCGGCCCGATGCCGGCACAGCGATCGGCGGCGCAGGAACCAGCCCTGGCTCGATTTCCGCCGGCGTCTCCGAAACGCTTTCGGGCAGCCAACGAAGCGCCTCCTCGACATAGGGAAGAGCCCCCACCCCTGTCGAGCTGAGGGTTCGCTTGCCACGCAACCGGTCCTGCGGCAAATGCGCTGTGCCGCGCGGTATCGCGACGCTGAATGTGCTTCCCACTCCGTGAATGCTTTCGACGCCGACGGTCCCGCCATGGAGCTTCACGAGCTCCTGAACGAGAGCGAGCCCAATGCCGGACCCCTCGTGGGTGCGTCCGCGCGCACCCTCGACACGGTGAAAGCGGTCGAAGACCTTCGCCACCTCATCGGCGGGAATGCCGATCCCGGTGTCGATGATCTCGAGGATGACCTTGTCGTGCGTCTCACGCAAACGGACAGTGATCGAGCCTTCGAACGTAAACTTGAAGGCGTTTGAAAGAGGATTGAGGACGATCTTCTCCCACATCTCGCGGTCGATCCAGACGGCCTCTGACAACGGTGGACACTCGACGATCAGCCGCAGGCCCGCTTTGTCGGTCGCCGCCCGAAAGGTACTGGCGAGGTCGGCCGTGAAGGCGGCGAGATCGGTCGGCTCGTAGGACGCCTCGACCCGGCCGGCTTCGATCCGCGAGAAATCCAAAAGCGTGTTGACAAGCCGCAAGAGGCGCAGCCCGCTTCGATGGGCAAGAGCAAGATCTTGGCGGCGCTCGGGCAGCGAAGCCGGTGGTGCCGCCAGCGCCTCTTCGAGGGGCGATAGCAACAAGGTCAGTGGCGTGCGGAATTCGTGACTGACGTTTGAAAAGAAGGCCGTCTTCGCCCGGTCTATCTCGGCAAGCGCCTCCGCGCGCTTGCGTTCTACCTGATAAGCACGCGCGTTGGCGATCCCGGCCGCGACCTGACCCGCGAGCACGGTGAGAAACCCGCGGTACTCCTCGTCCAGAGGGCGATAAGGATTAAGGCCTGCGATCAAGTACCCGGCGTGGCCGGGCTGCCCTTGGCGAGCGAGTGGCACGATGGCCGCCTGTGTCGGCGCCCGGTTCCAATCGCCTTTCGGTAGCTCGCCGAAGCGGTCCTGTAGATTTGGCACGATGAAAGGAGCGTCCGCCCGCCCGGCCTCGGCGAGCGGCCATATCGAGTTTGAGCGCTCCATATCGATGACGTGCTCGCCGAGCGCCGCGAGATCGTTCCAGCCCACCTGCGCTGTCAAGCGAGCAAGCTTTCCGCCAGGCTCCGTCAGGTAGATGGCTGCGAATGGCAAATCGCGTGCGCTGCGCGAGATGCACCGCACAACAGCTTCGCAGACTTGCCCAGGGGTCAGGTTTTCGGATGCATCGGCCGCGACCTCACGCAGCAGACGCAGCCGCCGCTCGCCGATCACCCGCGACGTTTCGTCGGTAACGGCGCAGAAGAGCCCGCCGATCTTGCCTCGATCGGTTCTGATCGGGCTATACGAGAAGGTGAAATACGTTTCCTCGGGGTAGCCAAAACGCTCCATGACGAGAAGAAGCGCTTTGTCGAAGGTCGACTCGCCGCGATCGAGAACGGTTTCGGTTCGCGGTCCGATGAGATCCCAGATCTCGGACCAAACCTCGCGCGCCGACTTGCCAAGCGCGTCCGGATGCTTTGTTCCTAGAAATGGACGGTAGGCATCATTGTAGAGATTGATGAGGTGTCGCCCCCACCACACGAACATGGCATAGCGAGAGTTCAGCATGATCCCGACCGCCGTCTGCAGGCTTTGCGGCCAGGTCTCCGGCGGTCCCAAGCGCGTCCGGCTCCAATCTTTTGCGCGGATAAGGGCGCCCATCTCGCCGCCATCAGCCAAGAACGTAGCCTCGTTCGCTGGCTCGAAAGCTAGAGCGCGCGTTTCGTCGAGTTTCTCCACCCTCGGTCCTTCTCGGACGAGGCCGTTACTGCATTCTTGGCTTCCGCAGAGCGCCTGAATGCAAGGAGCCTCAGCCTCCGTGTCGTCATGGAAGATCCAAGATACGTCTCGGCCGGCGGATGCAAGATGGTGCTACGGACTATTGATTTCTGCGTCTGGCTCCAATTACCCGATAGAGTCAGCTGCCGGAGCTGGGCGTCCTCCATTCGGGCAGGGTGGTGCCTCCCCAACGGGCAGCTTTGGTCGTGAGCGCTTCGTTGGAGGTGCCCCTCCCCACCTTAAAGCTCAAAGGCACAAACAACCGAGGAGGTGAATGATCACGACAGCGCCCGCAGATCAGCGCGCAGCGCCGCGGCCGCGGCGCGCGGCAGAAGCTGGTCGAGCGCGGCATGGGTGCTGCGCCAGGCGGGGACGGCGGCGGCGAGGAGGGTGCGGCCGGCGGGGGTGAGGATGAGGCGGCGGCTGCGGCGGTCTTCGCGGTCGACCGTCACGCGAACGAGGCCGCGGCGTTCGAGCGGCTTGAGGTTCGCGGTCAAGGTCGTGCGGTCCATGGCGAGCAGCGCCGCGACGCTGCCGATCCCGGGCGGCTCGGGTCGGTTCAGCGACATCAGCAGCGAGAACTGCCCGTTGGTAAGGCCGAAGGGCCGCAGCGCCGCATCAAAGCGCCGCGCCACCGCCCGCGCCGCCCGCTGGAGATGCAGGCAGAGGCAGGTGTCGCGCACCATGAGCGTCATCGCGTAGGGAAGCTCGGCGTCGTCGGGCATGGCTCAGAAATATTGATATCAACGTAAAAATCAAGATAGGATAGGCCGATGCCCGTCGTCGCCTTCACTCCCGCGCTGGAGCGCTTCCTCAAGGCGCCGCCCGTGACCGTCGAGGGCGCGACGATCGGCGCCGCGCTCGCCGCCGTCTTCGCGGCGCGCCCGGCGCTGCGCGGCTATGTGCTCGACGACCAGGGGGCGCTGCGCCGGCATGTCGTCGTCTATGTCAACAGCCTGCCGGTGAAGGACCGGACGCGGCTCACGGACCCTGTCGGACCGCGCGACCGGATCTATGTCCTTCAGGCGCTGACCGGCGGATGAGGCGAAGAGGAGAGGGGGGATGGCCGATCGGCTTCATGTCGGGACGCGCAAGGGGCTCTTCGAGCTGGCGCGCCGCAGCGGCGGGTGGGAAGTCGACGCCGTGCATTTCCTCGGCGAGCCGGTGACGGCGGTGCTGGCGGCGGAGGGCGCGCTCCATGCGGCGCTCGATCTCGGCCATTTCGGCGCCAAGCTCTGGCGCCGCGAAGCCGGCGGGAACTGGCGCGAGCTCGCGGCCCCGGCCTTCCCGCCGAAGCCCGCGGACGCGTCGGACGATCCGCATCCCTGGACCTTGGGCAAGATCTGGGCGCTCGAGAAGGGCGGCGTTCCGGGCCGGCTCTGGGCCGGCACCATGCCGGGCGGGCTCTTCCGCTCCGATGACGGCGGCGAGAGCTGGACCCTCATCGAGGCGCTGTGGCGCATGCCGGAGCGGCGGAAATGGCTCGGCGTCGCCGGCGGCGAGCAGCCCGGCATCAACTCGGTCCTCATCGATCCGCGCGACCCCGACGACATCCGGATCGGCGTCTCGACGGCGGGCGTCTGGGCGAGCCGCGATGGCGGCGCCTCCTGGCGCATCATCAACCGCGGCATGCGTGCCGAATACATGCCGCCGGAGCTGAGCGAGGAGCCGATCGCCCAGGACGTCCATCGCCTCGCCCGCTGCGCCGCCCATCCCGACATCCTCTGGTGTCAGCATCACAACGGCGTCTTCCGCTCGGAGGATGGCGGCACCAATTGGCGCGAGGTGACGGCGATCCGGCCCGCGAAATTCGGCTTCGCCGTCGCCGCCCATCCGCGCGACCCCGAGACGGCCTGGTTCGTCCCGGCGGTGAAGGACGAGCGCCGAATTCCGGTGGACGGCAAGGTCGTCGTCGCGCGCACGCGCGACGGCGGCCGCAGCTTCGAGGTGCTGCGCCACGGCCTGCCGCAGCACCACGCCTATGACCTCGTCTGGCGCCACGCCCTCGATGTCGATGGCAGCGGCGAGCGCCTCGCCTTCGGCTCGACGAGCGGCGGCCTCTGGATCTCCGAGAATGGCGGCGATTCCTGGCGTATGCCGGAGGCGCGCCTGCCGCCGATCGCGGCGGTGCGCTTCGCCGAGGCGGGCTGACCCGAGGCGGCGATCGGCTATAATCGCCGATCGGCGCCGCGCGGGCGCGGCGCCCCCAGAGCGGAGGGCAAGGCGATGAGCTGGCAGCCGGCGGCGCCCCCCGAAACCACCGACGTCCCCTCCTGCCCCGCGGTGGCGGAGGTCGTCGTGCCGCGCGAGCGCGACCTCGGCGGCTTCTCGGTGCGACGGGTGCTGCCCGCGCCGCAGCGGCGCATGGTCGGGCCCTTCATCTTCCTCGACCAGATGGGGCCGGTGACCTTCCCCGCCGGGCGCGGCATCGATGTGCGGCCGCACCCGCATATCGGCCTCGCCACGGTGACCTATCTCTTCGCCGGCGGCATCCTCCACCGCGACAGCCTCGGCAGCGTCCAGCCCATCACGCCGGGCGACGTCAATTGGATGACGGCGGGGCGCGGCATCGTCCATTCCGAGCGCTCCTCTCCCGAGGCGCGGCAGCGGCCGCAGGGCCTCTTCGGCCTCCAGCTCTGGGTGGCGCTGCCGGAGGCGCAGGAGGAGAGAGAGCCGAGTTTCGCTCATTACGGCGCGGCGTCGCTGCCCGTCCTCGAAGGCGAGGGGAAGTCCGTCCGGGTCGTCGCCGGAACACTCTTCGGCAAATCCTCGCCCGTGGCGACGCTCTCCCCTCTCTTCTACGCCGACGCGACGCTGAGCGCGGGCGCATCGCTGCCGCTCGAGACGGAACATGAGGAGCGCGCCGCCTATCTCGTCGAGGGTGCGGTCGAGATCGAGGGCACGCGCTTCGAGGCCGGGCGGCTTCTCGTCTTCGCGCCGCGCCGCCGCACCCGGGTGACGGCGCGCGGCGCCGCGCGCCTCGTGCTGATCGGCGGCGCGCCGATGGAAAGCCCCCGCCATATCTGGTGGAACTTCGTCTCGAGCCGCCGCGAGCGCATCGAGCAGGCGAAGGCGGATTGGCGCGAGGGTCGGTTCGGGCAGGTTCCGGGCGAGACGGAGTTCATTCCGCTCCCCGAGGGAGTGTAGCCGTTGCGGCGCCCGTCGGGCGACGACACAAGCTCCTCACAGGGCAGGCCAATTCCGTTCGTTTACCATACCGCCCGCGATCGGAATGGTTCGCGAGGTCGGGGGATGGGCTGGTTACTCGTCTACTTCATCACCGTTGCCGTGCCGGCGCCCGCCGCCGCGCCGGGACCCGCCTCCTATACCGTCGAGCCGCGGGTGATGGAGTTCGCCTTCGCGACGCAGGCCGACTGCCTCTCGGCGCTGCATTTGCTGCAGCAGTCTCGGCAATCGGAGCCCAATGCGGGATGCTGGCGTCCCAAGGCCTGGCGTCGCCAGCAGCGCCTCAACCACTACGCGCCGGTCGGCCCGGGCGAGGTTCCGCTCGCCTCGCGCTGAAAGGCGCGCGAGCCGTCTCACGCCGCCATCGTCATAGCCTCGCGGAACGGGGACAAAGCCCGCCCGGAGCCGCTATCCTGAGCCGTGCGGGCGGGTGATCTGCCCGCGCAGCTCCGCGACGAGACGAGGAGGCCCTTCATGATCGACCGCGCCCATTGCGTTGCGCGCGACCGCAGCGATCCCCTCGCCCATTGCCGCGAGCGCTTTCACATTCCCGAAGGGCTGCTCTATCTCGACGGCAATTCGCTGGGGGCGATGCCGAAGGCGGCGCCGGCGCGGCTGCGGCAGGTGATCGAAGAGGAGTGGGGGGAAGGCCTCATCCGGAGCTGGCTCGATGCCGGCTGGTGGGACATGCCGCGGCGGCTCGGCGCCAAGATCGCGCCGCTGATCGGCGCCGGCGCAGACGAGGTGGTTGCGACCGACACGACCTCGGTCAACCTCTTCAAACTGCTGATCGCCGCTCTGGCGCTGCGCCCGGATCGCCGCGTCATCCTCTCCGATCCCGGCAACTTCCCGACCGACCTCTACATCGCGCAAGGCGTTCAGGGTCTCCTCGGCCGGCACGAGCTCCGCCTCGTCCCCGCCGAGCGGATTCTCGACGCCATCGACGAGAGCGTCGCCGTCGTGACGCTGACCCATGTCGATTTCAAGAGCGCGCAGATCCACGACATGAAGGGGATCACGGCGGCGGCCCATCGTGCCGGGGCGCTCACGCTCTGGGACCTCTCGCATTCGGCGGGTGCCGTGCCCGTCGATCTCGAAGGCGCCGGCGCCGATCTCGCGGTCGGCTGCGGCTACAAATATCTGAATGGCGGGCCGGGCGCTCCCGCCTATCTCTATGTGCGCCGCGCCCTCCAGGACAGCATCCGGCCGCCGCTCTCCGGCTGGTGGGCGCATGCCCAGCCCTTCGCCTTCGATATCGAATTCACCGCCGTCGCCGGCATCGGGCGCAATCTCTGCGGCACGCAATCGGCCCTCGCCATGGCGGCGCTCGAAGTGGCGCTCGATATCTGGCGCGACGTCGATATGACGGCCGTGCGCGCGAAGAGCGTGGCGCTGACGGAGCTCTTCATCGCCCTCGTCGAGCAGGACTGCGCCGGGTTCGGCGTCGCCGTCGCCTCGCCGCGCGATCCGGCGCAGCGCGGCAGCCATGTCTCCATTCGCCACGCGGAGGGATATGCGGTGGCGCAGGCGCTCCGCGCGCGCGGCGTCATCGGCGATTTCCGCAGCCCCGACCTCATGCGCTTCGGCTTCACGCCGCTTTATCTCTCCTATGCCGAGGTCTTCGATGCGGCCGCGCATCTGGCCGAAGTGCTGCGCAGCGGCGCCTGGCGCGAGATGAAGACCGACGCGCCGGCGCGCGTCACCTGAGAACTCGCCGAAGCCGAGGGGGAGGCGGTCCGCGCGGCGTTCGCGGCCGGCGGGCTGCGCCTGTGGCGTCATGCCTCGGGCTACGCTGCAAGAGGACAGCCTCGGCCGAACCCGGCTATAATCGCGCCGCGAATTCAGGCGAGGAGCGGCAATGGCTGAGCATGGTTATGAAAAGGGTCGGCTCGATTTGCCCTTCGTCGGCCATTGCACCTTCGGCAAGCAGCCGATCTGCACCGATTGGGACAATATCGCTGCCGATGCCGCGATCCTCGGCGTCCCTTACGATATGGGGACGCAGTACCGCTCGGGCGCGCGCTTCGGGCCGCGCGCCATCCGCGAGGCGTCGACGCTCTTCTCCTTCGGCCACAGCGGCGCTTATGACTACGAGGACGACACCGTCTACCTGCCGCGCGACAAGGTGCGCATCGTCGATCTCGGCGATGCCGACATCGTCCATACCGACACGGCGAAGAGCCACGAGAATACGCGCTTTGCCGTCCGCAAGATCCTGAAATCCGGGGCGCTTCCCGTCATTCTCGGCGGCGACCATGCGGTTCACGCGCCGGTCATCGAGGCCTTCGACGGCAGGGGTCCCATCCATATCGTCCATATCGACGCCCATCTCGATTTCGTCGATGAGCGGCACGGCGTCCGCTACGGGCATGGCAACCCGCTGCGCCGCGCGGCCGAGACGAAGCATGTCGTCGGCATGACGCAGCTTGGCATCCGCAACGTCTCCTCCTCCAATCGCAGCGATTACGAGGCGGCGCTCGGCTTCGGCTCACGCATTCTGTCGGTGCGGCAGTTCCGCGCGCTCGGCGTCGCCCGCGTGCTCGACCTCATCCCGGCCGGAATGAATTACTACGTGACGATCGATATCGACGGCTTCGACCCGTCGATCGCACCGGGCACCGGCACGCCGAGCCATGGCGGCTTTCTCTATTACGAGGTGCTGGAGCTGCTGAAAGGCGTCGCCGCCCGCGGCCGCGTCATCGGCATGGATCTTGTCGAGGTGGCGCCCGCCTATGATCCGAGCGGCATCACCGCCTTCCTCGCGGCGCAGCTCCTCCTCAACTTCCTCGGCTTCGTCTTCCACAACCGAAGCTGACGGGCCGCCGCCTCCGCTCAGGCGGCGCGGATCGCCGCCAGGAACTGATCGACCTCGGCGCGCAGCGTCTCGGATTGCCGGCCGAGCTCGCCGGAGGATGCGAGGACCTCCGACGCCGCGGCGCCCGTCTTGGTCGCGGCTTCGTTGACCCCGGCGATGTTGCGCGACACTTCCTCGGTGCCGCGCGCCGTGTCCTGGGTGTTGCGCGTGATCTCGGCGGTCGAGGCGCCCTGCTGCTCGATCGCCGCCGCGATCGTCGTCGCGATGGCGCTGATCTGGCCGATCGTGCCGTCGATGCCTTGGATCGCCTCGACGGCGCTGCGGGTCGCGGCCTGGATGGCGGCGATCTGGCTGGCGATGTCCTCGGTCGCTTTGCCCGTCTGGTTCGCCAGCGCCTTCACCTCGCTCGCCACCACGGCAAAGCCCTTGCCGGCCTCGCCGGCGCGCGCCGCCTCGATCGTGGCATTGAGCGCGAGGAGATTGGTTTGCGAGGCGATGTCCTGGATGAGCTGCACGACCTCGCCGATCCGGTGCGCCGCATCGGAGAGGCCGCGGATGGTCGTATTGGTGCGGCCCGCCTCCTCGACCGCCTTGGCGGCGATCGCGGTCGAATGCGCGACTTGGCGGCTGATCTCGGCGATCGAGGCCGTCATCTCTTCGCTGGCGGCGGCAACGCTCTTGACGTTGGAGAGCGCCTGCTCGGTCGCGCTGGTGACGGCGCTCGCCTGCCGGCTCGTTTCGCTCGCCGTCGCCGACATGCCTTCGGCGGTGCCGCGCATGGCGCTGGCGGCCGTGGACAGCGTCTCCAGCGAGCGCCCGATCGTCGCCTCGAAGGCGGCGATGGCGTCCTCGATCGCCTGCTGCCGCTGCTCCTTCCGTGCCTGCTCGGCCTGCCGCGCCGCGGCCAGCTCGTCGGCTTCGATCATGCCCTTCTTGAAGACTTCGACCGCCTGCGCCATCTCGCCGATCTCGTCCTTGTCTCCGAGCGCCGGGATCGCCACCGAGCGGTCGCCCTTGGCAAGGCGCGTCATGACGCCGGTCATGCCGGTGACCGGGCGGACGATGCTGCGGCCGATGAGGAAGGCGAAGGCGATGCCGAGGAGAAGCCCGAGCCCGCCCATGAGCGCTTGCGCCGCCGTCGTCGCGGCGATGCTGCGGTCGGTCGCCGCCTTGTTCTCCTTGCGGTCGGCGTCGAGCGCCGCCTGCGTCTCGGTGCCGAGCTCCTCGACCTTCGTCAGCTTGGCGCGCAACGCCTCGTCATAGAGCTTGTTGGCTTCGATCATCTCGGCCGAGATCTTGGCGAAGCTCTTGCCATAGGCGTCGAGCGCGCTCTGCACCGCCGGGAAGGTGTCCTTGATCATGTCCGCCTTCGGCACCGTCGCCAGCGATTTCAGCGTCAGCCCGGCGGTGACGGCGGCGAGCTTGAAGGCGCCTTGCCCTTTCGCATCGTTGGTTGCAAGAAAGCTCCAGCTCGCCACTTCCGCGCGCAGCGTGTTGTTCTCGACGTCCTGGGCGCTGGCGATCAGCGTGTCGTTGAGGGTGGCGTGCGCCTTGACGATCATCGCCTCGGTCGCTTTCGTCAGCTCCTCGCCGCGCTTGAAGAGCTCGGCGCGGTCCGCAGCGATCGCCTTGCCGATGGCGACGAGCTTGCCGAATTCCTGCTGGATGCCGTCGAACTCGGCTTTCGTTGCCGCGTAAGTCTGGCGCCGCTCATCGGAGAGCGTCGCATCGGCGGCTTCGCCGAGCAGCGCCTCCGCCTTGCTCGCATCCTCGGCGAACTCCTTGACCCCGGCCTCGTCGCCGGTCGTCTTGTAGCGCAGCCCGATACGGCGCATCGCCTCGGTGATGCGGTTCACCTCGAGGTTGCGGGTCACGTTGTCGGAGGCGGCAACGAGCCGATCGACGCGGCGGCCGAGCATGGTGAATTGCCAGACGCCGCAGATGGCGACGCCGAGCCCGATCAGAATGACCGCGCCGAAGCCGGTGTAAATCCTGGTCTTGATCCGATAGTCGCTGAGACGCACGGCTTGCGCCCTTCCGGTCAGAAGAAGTGGAGTTTCGCCGAGTATTCGCAGGAACCGTTAACTGCAGCTTACTCCCCTGAGGATTGATATTTCGCAAGAAGCGGCCGTCGACGCGTTCGTGTTTGGCGTATCCAGGGCGAGGCGAGGATGGTGTAATGGCGCCCCGGTTCGGGCAGGAGAAGGAAGACCGAGGATGAGGTCGCTACAGTCGGACGAGACATCCAATCTGCGGCAATTCGTCAGCGAGGAGGAATGGCAGGTGCGGATCGATCTTGCCGCCTGCTACCGCCTCGTCCACCACTACCGCATGACCGACCTGGTTTATACGCATCTGACGGCGCGCGTGCCGGGTTCGGAGCATCACTTCCTCATCAACCGCTACGGTCTCCTCTTCAACGAGGTGACCGCTTCCAATCTTCTCAAGATCGACGACGAGGGCCGCGTTGTCGGCGGCAGCGCCGAGGACGCGTCGGCGGTCAATTACGCGGGCTTCGTCATTCACAGCGCCGTCCACAAGGCCCGTGCCGATGTCGGCTGCGTCATGCACACGCATACCGAGGCCGGGATGGCGGTGGCAGCGCTCAAATGCGGCCTCTTGCCCTTGAGCCAGACGGCGATGCGCTTCTATGGGCGCTTGGCCTATCACGATTACGAGGGGCCGGCGCTCGATCTCTGCGAGCAGGCGCGCCTCGTCGCCGATCTCGGCCCGCACGATGCCATGATCCTGCGCAACCACGGCCTCCTCGCCTGCGGCCCGACGGTGGCCGAGGCGTTCAACACCATGTATTGGCTGGAGCGCGCCTGCCAGGCTCAGGTCGCGGCCATGTCCTGCGGCAGCGAGCTCGTCCTGGCGAGCGAGGAGATTGCCCGCCGCACCGCGCATCAATACGCGCCCGGTACCCGGCGCCGCTTCGGCCTCATGGAATGGCCGGCGATGCTGCGCCTCCTCGACCAGATCGATCCGAGCTATCGGAGCTGAGGAGAGGGACGCCGCAACAGCGACGCGCGGGGAGGGGCGCTCCGAAGGGAGACCGAAATGCCGAATTCACCGCCGCGACCCCTCGCTTTGGTCACCGGAGCCTCGTCCGGGATCGGCGCCGCCTTCGCCGAGCGCCTGGCACGAGAGGGTTACGACCTCATCCTCGTCGCGCGCCGGCGCGACCGCCTCGAAGCCGCGGCCGCGCGCCTCAGCCGGGAGTTCAGCGCCGGGGTCGAAGTCGTTGCGGCCGATCTCACCGACGCCGCCGCTCTCGCGCAAATCGAGGCGCGGCTCGCCGATGACGAGCGCTTGGGGCTCCTCGTCAACAATGCCGGGTTCGGCGGCTACCGCCCCTTCGTCGAGATCGACCCGAAGGTCGCGGACGATCTTGTCGCGGTCCATGTGCGCGCCGCGACGCGCCTGGCGCGGGCGGCGCTCCCGGGCATGATGGGTCGCGGCCGCGGCGGCATCATCAACATCGCCTCGCTTCTCGCCCTGAGCGGCGCCATGCCGCCGAACCCGCTGCCCTACCGCGCCGTCTATGCCGGGGCGAAGGCGTTTCTCCTCGCCTTCACCGAGGCTCTCGCGGGAGAGGTCGTCCATGCCGGGGTCCGCGTGCAGGCCTGCCTCCCCGGCCTCGTCGCCACCGAATACCATGCCGTGGCCGGACGCGATCCGAGCAAGATGCCGCCGATGATGAGCGCCGCCGATGTCGTCGCGGCCTCGCTCGCCGCGCTGGCAAGCGGCGAGGTCGTCTGCGTCCCCGGCCTCGAGGACGTATCGCTCCTCGACCGGCTGTCCGAGCTGCGGCGCGCCATTCTCCTTGCCGCCAACACGCCCGTCCTCGCGCCTCGATACCGGGCGCGCTGAAGGGCTCCTCCTTATCGATTGGGGGAACCTGCCGCTCCGCGGCGTGGTTCACCTGCACCCGCGTCGAGAACGGGCCAATCAACGGGAGACGGGAGGGACGCGCGATGAGCAAGGGTCTCAAAGCCGCAGCAGACGCCATTTTGCAGCAAGCCGTATCGGGAGAGCCGCGGGTACCGGGCGTGGTGGCGATGGCCACGGACCGGAGCGGAACCGTCTATGAAGGGTGTGCCGGACAGCGCACGCTCGGCGAGCACGCTGCCGTGACGATGGATACTGTCTTCGCCATCTGCTCGGCGACGAAGGCGATCACCGGGACTGCCGTCCTGCAACTCGTCGAGGAGGGCAAGCTCGACCTCGACGCGCCGGCCAAGCTCTACGTGCCGGAGATCGGCAAGCTGAAGGTGCTGGAAGGATTCGACGACGCGGGGCAGCCGCGCTTGCGCGCCCCCAAGCGCGACGTGACGACGCGCATGCTGATGCTTCATACCGCTGGCTTCGGCTACGACATCTTCAACGAGCAATACCGCCGTCTCGCCGAGGCGCACGGTCAGCCGAGCGTCCTAACCGCGTCGAAGGCATCCCTCGATACGCCGCTCCTCTTCGATCCCGGCGAGAGGTGGGAATATGGGAGCAACATGGATTGGGCCGGCCAAGTCGTCGAAGGCATCACCGGCAAGCGGCTGGGCGAGGTCATGGCGGAGCGGATCTTCGCGCCTCTCGAGATGACGAGCACGGCCTTCACAATGACGCCGTCCATGCGCTCTCGCTTGGCGCGCGTTCATCAGCGCGGTGACGATGGCTCTCTGACGCCGATGCTGGACTTCGAGCTGCCTCAGCAGCCGGAAGTCCAGATGGGCGGGCACGGCCTCTATGCGACGGTCGGCGACTATTGCCGGTTCATCCGCATGTGGCTCAATGACGGTGTCGGCGAGAACGGCCGCGTTCTCCGCGCGGAGACCATTCGCGCCGCGGAGAAGAACGGGCTCGGCGACGAAAAGATCAGGCTCCTGCCCGGCGTCATCCCGGCGCTTTCGCATGATGCGGAGTTCTTCCCGGGATTGCCCAAATCCTGGGCGCTGAGCTTCATGGTGAACGATGTCGCGGCGCCGACCGGCCGCCCGGCCGGCGCGCTCGGTTGGGCGGGGCTCGCCAACCTCTTCTACTGGATCGACCGCAAGAACGGCATCGGCGGCTTTTGGGCGACGCAGATCCTGCCCTTCGGCGATCCCGTCTCGTTCTCCGCTTATCTCGCTTTTGAAACGGCGGTCTATGACAGCCTCTCGCGGCGAAGGGCGGCCTGACGGGGCGACCGCCACGGCGGGCAATCCTCACGGTGATCGAGCGGCGACGATCGCTTTCAGACGACGCGCAATCCGAGGTGCTGCTCGAACGGGTCGAAGTCGCGATCGTCGTGGAGCAGCGCGTGCCCGTGCTCGATGCAGAAGGTGCCGATGATGAGGTCGGCGGTTTTCGCGCGGTGATGCCCGCCGTCCGCAGCGAGCGGTCGTTATGGGCGGCGCGCGAAGCGAGGCGGTCGTCCAGGAGTGGGAGGATCGCTAACCGACGCAGATTGCGCTCGGTGCGCCTCGCCGGAGCTTCGTTGCGCGCGCCCTGGAGCACTTCGAGGAGGATGACGTCTCGTGCCCCCGGAGCCGTGCGATTCAGACGGAGCTGTCGACCAGGATCACTGGCGGGGTCGGAACCGCGCGCCTCACGCGGCGCGTCGAGCCGCCACCCTCAACCCGCTCGCTCGTCGCCCAGAATCTCGGCATAGAGCGCGCGGTCGATGTTGCCGCCCGAGAGGATGATGGCGACGCGCTTGCCCGCCATCCGCTCCTTCTCCTGGAGCAGGGCCGCGAGGCTGGCGGCGCCGGCGCCTTCGGCGACATTGTGGGTGTCGGTGAAGAGATGGCGCATGGCGGCCCGGATCTCGGCGTCGCTGACCGTCAGGATCCGCTCGGCGCTGCGGCAGATGCGCTCGACCGCTTCCGCGGCCGGCACGCGGCAGGCGACGCCGTCCGCCAGGGTCTCGGCGCTGTTCGTCGAAACGGGCTTGCCGGCGGCGAAGGAGAGCGCGTAGGCGGGGGCACCGGCGGCGACGACGCCGACCACCTTCGTCCGCAGCCCCAGCGCGTCGCGCGCCGCGATCATGCCGCAGATGCCCGAGCCGAGCCCGATCGGCACATAGACCGTGTCGAGATCGGGAATGCCGCGCAGCAGTTCGAGGGCGTAGCTCGCGACGCCGGCGACGAGGCGGTCATCGAAGGAGCGGACGAAATGCAGCCGCTGCTCCTCGGCGAGAACCTCGGCGTGCTCGGCCGCCGCCTGGAAATCGTGGCCCTCCTCGATAAGCGTCGCGCCGAGCGCGCGCATCGCCGCGTTCTTCTCGCGGCTGTTGCCGTGCGGCACGACGATCGTCGCCGCGAGCCCGGCGCGGCGCGCCGCAAGGGCGACGCTCTGCCCGTGATTGCCGCGGGTCGCCGTGATGACGCCGGCGACGGCGGGCTGGCGGCGCCGCAGATCGGCCATGTAGACGATCCCGCCGCGCAGCTTGAAGGCGCCGATCGGGGTGTGGTTCTCGTGCTTCACCCAGAGCTCGGCGCGGCAGCGCTCGGCGAGGAGCGGCCAGCCGATCTGCGGCGTCGGCGGCATCGCGGCATGGACGAGATCGGAGGCGGCGTCGAGCTCGGCGAGGCTGAGCATGGCGGAGGGGCTCGTGTGGTTGCCGCCCATTCCTAGCACAACTCCGGCATTTTGCGGCGCGCGGCGCGGTGGGGGCGGCGGGCTCAACGCGGTCCGGTCGGACCGGTGATGAGGCGCGCCCCGCGCTGGAAGGTGAGATAGGCCCAGAGCCAGTCGAGCAGGACCGCGACGCGGTTGCGGAAGCCGATGAGGAAGAAGATGTGGACGGCGCCCCAAAGCAGCCAGGCGATCCGGCCCGACAGGCGGAGAACGCCGAAATCGGCGACCGCGGCCCGCCGCCCGATCGTCGCGAGGTTGCCGTAATCGCGGTAGCGGAAGGGCGGCGTCGGGCGTCCGGCGAGGCGGTTCTTGATCGCCCGCGCGACATAGGCACCCTGCTGCTTGGCGACGGGGGCGACGCCGGGCAACGGCTTGCCGGTGCCATCGCGGGCGAGGGCGGTGTCGCCGATGACGAAAATCTCGGGATGTCCGGGGAGGGTGAGGTCGGGGCCGACGAGCACGCGTCCGGCGCGGTCGTGCTCGGCGCCGAGCCATTTCGCCGCCGGCGACGCCTCGACGCCCGCCGCCCAGAGAATGGTCCGGGCTTCGATCCGGCGCTCGCCCAGCTCGACGCCATCGGCATCGCAGCGCGTCACCGGCTGGCCGAGCAGCACTTCGACGCCGAGCCCTTCGAGAGCGCGCTTGGCGGCGGCGGAGAGGCTCTCGGGGAAGGCGGCGAGGATGCGGGGGCCGGCCTCGACGAGGACGACGCGCGTGTCGCGCGGATCGATGTTGCGGAAATCGGCGGCAAGCGCCTTGCGGCCGAGCTCGGCGAGCGCGCCGGCCAGCTCGACGCCGGTCGGACCCGCGCCGATGATGAGGAAGGTGAGGAGGCGCCGCCGCTCCGCGGCGTCCGCGACCTGCTCGGCGCGCTCGAAGGCGAGGAGGATGCGGCGGCGGATGCCGGTCGCATCGTCGATCGTCTTGAGGCCGGGTGCGACGCTCTCCCATTCGTCATGCCCGAAATAGGCGTGACGCGCCCCCGTCGCGACGACGAGGACATCATAGGGGATACGCCGCGTCTCGGTCTCGATGATGCGTGCCGCCGGATCGATGCCGCTGACGCGCGCCAAGAGAATCGTGGCGTTGCGCTGCCGGCGCAGGATGGCGCGGATCGGGGTCGCGATATCGGCGGGGGAGAGGGCGGCGGTCGCGACCTGATAGAGGAGAGGCTGGAAGAGGTGGTAGTTGTGGTGGTCGATGAGCGTGACCTCGACGGGCGCGTGGGCGAGCGCTCGCGCCGCCGAAAGTCCGCCGAAACCGGCGCCGATGACGACGATGCGCGGCTTGCCGGCGGGGAAAGCCTCTTCCGCTGGGTGCGACATGCGTTGCGCCTCTCCGTCTCGTCATGGGCTGAACGCCGCGCGCCGCGCGGTGTTGCTGGCTTGCCGGCGCCCGCCTTTCCCTGATTTTCCTTGCCGGGCGGCGCCGGCTTTATGCATGGTGAACCGGCCCTCTCTTGCCCGACCTGCCGATGCCAGCCATCACCACGGCGATCGATCCGCGCTCCGAGACCTTCCGCGGCAACGCCGAAGCGATGCGGCGGCTCGTCGCCGATCTCCGGGACAAGGTCGGAGCGATCCGAGAGGGCGGCGGGGCCGAGGCGCGTGCGAAGCACCTCGCGCGCGGCAAGCTGCTGCCGCGCGAGCGCATCCGCACTCTCCTCGATCCCGGCTCGCCCTTTCTCGAACTCTCGCAGCTCGCCGCCTTCGGCATGTATGGCGGCGAGGTGCCGGCGGCCGGCATCATCACCGGCATCGGCCGGGTCTCGGGCCGCGAATGCGTCGTCATCGCCAATGACGCGACGGTGAAGGGCGGCACCTATTTCCCCATGACGGTGAAAAAGCATCTGCGCGCCCAGGAGATCGCGCGGCAGAACCGCCTGCCCTGCCTCTACCTCGTCGATTCGGGCGGCGCCAACCTGCCGAACCAGGACGAGGTCTTTCCCGACCGCGAGCATTTCGGCCGCATCTTCTATAACCAGGCGACGATGTCCGCCGACGGCATTCCGCAGATCGCCATCGTCATGGGCTCGTGCACGGCGGGCGGCGCTTATGTCCCGGCGATGTCGGATGAAAGCGTCATCGTCAGGAACCAGGGCACGATCTTCTTGGGCGGGCCGCCGCTGGTGAAGGCGGCGCTCGGCGAGGTCGTCACCGCCGAGGAGCTGGGCGGCGCCGACGTCCATAGCCGCGTCTCCGGCGTCACCGACCATTACGCGATGGACGATGCGCACGCGCTCGGCATCGCCCGGCGCATCGTCGCGCGGCTCAACAGCGTGAAAAGGCCGGGCGTGGAGCTCCGCCCCCCGGCCGATCCGCTCCATGATCCCGAGGAGATCTACGGGATCGTCTCGGCCGATTGGAAGAAGCCCTACGAGGTGCGCGAGGTTATCGCCCGTATTGTCGACGACAGCGCGCTCGACGAGTTCAAGCAGCTCTACGGGACGACCCTCGTCACCGGCTTCGCCCATATCTGGGGCTATCCCGTCGGCATCATCGCCAACAACGGCATTCTCTTCTCGGAGAGCGCGCTCAAAGCCGCGCATTTCATCGAGCTCTGCGACCAGCGCGGCATTCCGCTCGTCTTCCTCCAGAACATCACCGGCTTCATGGTCGGCCGCAAATACGAGGCGGGCGGCATCGCCAAGGACGGCGCCAAGATGGTGACGGCGGTCGCCTGCGCCGCCGTGCCGAAATTCACCGTCATCATCGGCGGCAGCTTCGGCGCCGGCAATTACGGCATGTGCGGCCGCGCCTTCGGGCCGCGCTTCCTCTGGATGTGGCCCAACGCCCGCATCTCCGTGATGGGCGGCGAGCAGGCGGCCTCGGTGCTGGCGACGGTGCGGCGCGACGCGCTCGAGGCACGCGGCAAGGCCTGGAGCGCCGAGGAGGAGGCGGCCTTCAAGGCGCCGCTCCTCGAGCAATACGAGACGCAGGGCCATCCCTACTATGCGAGCGCCCGGCTCTGGGATGACGGCGTCATCGACCCGGCCGAGACGCGCATAGTGCTGGGCCTCGCCCTCTCGGCCGCGCTCAACGCGCCGATCGAGACGGCGCGCTTCGGCGTCTTCCGCATGTGACGCGAGCGGCGGCCGCCCCGATGTTCGCCAAAATCCTCATCGCCAACCGCGGCGAGATCGCCTGCCGGGTGATGCGCACGGCGCGGCGCCTCGCCATCCGCACCGTCGCCGTCCATTCCGAGGCCGACCGCGACGCCCTGCACGTCGCCGAGGCGGACGAAGCCTACGCGATCGGGCCGGCGCCCGCGCGCGAGAGCTACCTCAACATCGAGCGCCTCATTGCGGCGGCGAAGGCGAGCGGCGCCGAGGCGATCCATCCGGGCTACGGCTTCCTTTCGGAGAATGCCGATTTCGCCGAGGCCTGCGCCGCCGCCGGCCTCGTCTTCATCGGCCCGCCGCCCGCCGCCATCCGCGCCATGGGCTCGAAATCGGCGGCGAAGGCGCTGATGGGCCGGGCGGGCGTGCCGCTCGTCCCCGGCTATCACGGGGCGGAACAAGGCGAGGTTCAGCTCGCGGCCGAGGCCGCGGCGATCGGCTATCCCGTCCTCATCAAGGCTTCGGCGGGCGGCGGCGGCAAGGGCATGCGCATCGTCGAGCGCGAGGCCGATTTCGCGGCGGCGCTCGCCGCGGCGAAGCGCGAGGCGAGATCGGCCTTCGGCGACGACACGGTCCTCATCGAGAAATACCTGACGCGGCCGCGCCATATCGAGATGCAGGTCTTCGCCGATGCGCGGGGGCAGTGCATCCATCTTTTCGAGCGCGATTGCTCGGTGCAGCGCCGGCATCAGAAAGTGGTGGAGGAGGCGCCGGCCCCGGGCATGGACCCGGAGCGGCGGCGCGCCATGGGTGCGGCGGCGGTGGCGGCGGCGCGGGCGGTGGGCTATGTCGGCGCCGGCACGGTCGAGTTCATCGCCGAGGGCGGCCAGTTCTTCTTCATGGAGATGAATACGCGCCTCCAGGTCGAGCATCCGGTGACCGAGATGGTGACCGGGATCGATCTCGTCGAATGGCAGCTGCGCATCGCCGCCGGCGAGCCGTTGCCGCTGCGCCAGGACGAGGTCGCGATCTCGGGCCATGCGATCGAAGCGCGCATCTACGCCGAGGATCCGGCGCGCGACTTCCTGCCGGCGACGGGTCGGCTCCAGCATCTGCGGGCGCCGGCGGAGAGCGCCGAGATCCGGGTCGAGACCGGCGTGCGGGCGGGCGACGCCATCGGCATTCATTACGATCCCATGATCGCAAAGCTCGTCGCGCATGGCGTCGACCGCGCCGCGGCGTTGCGTCGCCTGCAAGCGGCGCTCGCCGCCTACGAGGTGATGGGCCTCGCCACCAATCTCGACTTCCTCGCGCGCCTCGCCGCGCATCCGGACTTCGCAGCGGGCGCGGTGGATACCGGCTTCATCGCCCGGCACCGCGCGATCCTCTGCGGCCCGCCGCCGCCGGCTTCCGAGGATGTTCTCGCCGCGGCCGCTCTCGCTCTGCTGCTCGATGAAGCGGCGGCGGCGCGCGCGGAGGCGGCGCGTTCGGCCGATCCCTATTCGCCCTGGCACCGCCGCGACGGCTGGCGCCTCAATGGCGACACCTATCAGGATCTCGCCTTCGCCGAGGGCGAGGCGCGGCGGGCGGTCCGCGTCCATTACGGGCGCGAGGCGTACCGCCTCGAAATCGGTGGGCGCAGCATCGCCGCGCGGGCCGAGCGCAGCCCCGATGGGAGCCTGCGGCTCGACCTCGACGGCGTTCGGAGCAATCTCCGCGTTCTGCGGCAGGGCGGCGCCTTCTGCGTGCTGAAGGCGGGCCGAACCTACACCCTTCGCCATATCGACCCCTTGGCGCCGCGCGATGTCGCCGAAGCCGCCTCGGGCCAGCTCGCAGCGCCGATGTCGGGCCGCATCATCCAGGTTTTCGCCGCGGCGGGAAACGCCGTCCGGCGCGGCCAGCCTCTTCTCGTCATCGAGGCGATGAAGATGGAGCATACGATCAGCGCGCCCGCCGACGGCATCGTCGAACGCATCGGCTACGCGGTCGGCGACCTCGTCGAGGAAGGGGCGGAGCTGCTCGCCCTGGCGCCGCACGACGCGGCTGCGAAAGAGGCGGCGGGCGGAGGCGGCGATCGCCCGTGACTCTGCATCTCATCAAAATGGCCGTCGGGATCGAGGATCTCGACGAGCTCATCGAGCACCGCCGCCGGCGGCGCGAGCGCGAAGGCGAGGGCCCCTGCCGTGTCTATACCCGCCACATGCCGCGCCGTGCCGCCGAGGTGCTGGATGGCGGCTCGATCTTCTGGGTCATCAAAGGGTTGGTGCGAGCCCGCCAGCGCGTGCTCGGCCTCGTCCATGGCCGCGATCCCGAAGGGCGCGCCTGCTGCGTCTGCGAGCTCGACCATGCGCTGGTCGAGACCGAGCCGCTGCCGCACCGTCCCTTCCAGGGCTGGCGCTATCTCGATCCGGCGGCCGCCGCGCCCGACCGCATCGCAGGGCGCGGCGACGAGCTGCCGCCCTTGCTCGTCCGCGAGCTGCGCCAGCTCGGTCTGCTTTAGCGAAGAGCATTATCTTTCAAAGTCAGTCGATTATGGGGTAATTCTCGCCCAATCTATAAGGAGAGGCGGCGTCAGCATGGAAGCGTGTCCCGAAGAGCTGGTGGCCTTCGCCGATCGCCTCGCCGACATCGCGGGCGAGATTCTGCGCGGCGCCTTTCACCGGCCGGTCGAGATCGAGCGGAAGGCGGACGGCACGCCCGTCACCAATATCGACCGCGCCGTCGAGGCGGCGGTGCGCGCCGAGATCGAGCGCCGCTACCCCGGACACGGCATTCGCGGCGAAGAGTTTCCGGCGGCGCGCAGCGAGGCGGAGTTCGTCTGGATCATCGATCCCTTGGACGGAACCAAGGAATTCATTCAGGGCCTGCCGCTCTTCGGCTTCCTTCTCGGCCTCGTTCAGCGCGGCGACTTCGCGCTCGGCCTTGCCGAGCAGCCGGTGACGCGCGACCGCTGGCTCGCGGCCGCGGGGCATGGGGCGCGCCTCAACTCGGCGCCGATCGCGACTCGGCGCTGCTCGTCGCTCGCCGAGGCGACGGTCTCGATCATGGGCTATGACAGCTTCTGCCCGGCGCATCACGACCGCCTCGCCGCGATCGGCGCCGCCGCCAAGGCGCGCGTCATTGCCGATTCCTTCTATGTTTTCGGCCTCCTCGCGACCGGCCGTGTCGATGCGATCGTCTCGGCGGGCTTTGCCCTCCACGATTACGCGGCGCTCGAGGTCATCGTTCGCGAAGCGGGCGGGGCCATGACCGACTGGGCCGGACGGCGCCTCGGCCTTTCCGGCGACGGCACCGTCGTCGCCGTCGGTGATCCGGCGCTGCTGCCGGACATCCTGGTGCGCATCGGCGCCTGACCGGCTCCTCCGCAAAGCGATGGCGGAGCGGCGATAAAGGGTGCAAGATTGCCGCGGGGCGGAGCGCTCCGCGCCTTGATCAGAAATGTCGAATCTTGAATTCGCCCGCAGTGCCTGAGACCAGCGCAAGCGAAGGAGGTTCGATATGCCTATCTTCATCACGCAAGGCCGGTTCACGCGCGAATACATCAAGGGCGGATTGGCACGGCCCGAGGACCGGCATGCCGCCATTTCCCATTTGTGCGAGATGGTGGGGGGGCAGCTGCACTCCCTGCACTTCACGCTGGGCCAGTACGATTTCCTGTTGATGTCGGAGATGCCCGATGCGAAAGCGGCCGCGATGCTGTCGCTGGTCGCGGCCGGCGGCGGCGGCATCGAGGGGAGCACGACCACGCAAGCCTTCACCACCGCGGAGGCGAAGGAGCTGTTCGCCAGCGCCGGAAAGGTCGCCGGAAGCTATAAGCCGATGGGCGCCTGATCCCCTAGCGCCGCGATGGCGCAGAGGGTCGCGGGAGTCCGGCCAAGCGCGGCCGGACTCCCGTTTTCGGGCCCGCGCCCTATCCCTCCGCTTTCTCCTCGCGGAAGAAGCCGAGCTTCTCCTGCACGCCCTGATCCGAGAAGCTGAAGAGAACGGCGTCCTCTTCGGCCTCGTGGCTGTGCCGCACCCAGCTCGGCGCGACGAAAATATCGTGCGGTCCCCAGGCGAAGCTCTCCTCGCCGATCCGGGTACGGCCGCGCCCCTCGACGCAGACGAAGACCGTGCTGGAGGTCGAGCGGTAAGGGGCGGTCTTGAAGCTCTTCGGCAGGAGCTGGATGAAGGTCGCGATGGTCGGCATCGCGTAATCGCCGGTGACCGGATTGGCGTATTTCATCTTGAGGCCGTGCCACCGGCTCCACGGCGCCCTCTGCCGCATCGCCTCCAGTGCCGCCCGCGTCCGCGCATAGGGGTAGCTGAAGACGGGCGAGCTCGGCCCTCCGCGATCGTCCTCGACCGGCAGCAGGTTCGCGCCGTAGCGCGCCGCGGAATAGCCCTCGGGCTGCGCCGGCGTCGTCGCCTCGCCCGGACCCGCTGCCGCGCCCTCGCGGAAGCTCGCCTCGAAGAGCTTCACGATGTGAATGTCGAGACCGTCGAGCCAGACCATGGGTCCCGTTCCGGTATTGCCGTGGTCGTGCCAGGTCCAGGACGGGGTGACGACGAAGTCGCCGGGCCGCATGGTCGTCCGCTCGCCATCGACCGCGGTATAGGCGCCTTCGCCCTCGATGATGAAGCGCAGCGCCGCCTGGCTGTGGCGGTGCGGCGGCGCGACCTCGCCGGGCATGATGATCTGGAGGCCGGAAAAGAGGCTCTGCGTGATCTTCGCCTGGCCCTTGAAGGCCGGGTTCTCGAGGATGAGCACCCGCCGCTCGGCCTCTTTTGCCGAGATCAGCTCGCAGGCTTCGAGAAGGAACGGCCGCAGCGCCGCATAGTGCCAGAGATGGGGGCGCACGGCGCTCTGCGGCTCGGCCGTGATGAGGGTGTGCAGCACCTCCCAGAGCGGCGCGAGGTTCCGCTCGCCGCTGCGCGCGTAGAAGTCGCGGCGCGCCGGGTCGATATTGTGGTCGGACGAGGCGGGTCGGCTGCTGTCCATCGACATCGCTCCGTTTCGGGTTCGCCGCGCGGGCGCGCGCCGGCGCGCCAAGCGACTCTACCGCAGATCACCTGAGCGTGCAGCTTCGCGCCGGCCGGCCGACGGAACGGCTCTGGACCCCGCGCGTCCGCGGTGCGACCATCGCAGGGGGGCCATCGAAGGAGGTCGCCATGATGATGGATTGGAACGCCTACCGCCAGCAGCTCGCGACGACCTTGGGCGGGCTCGGCAAACTCTCGCCGGATACGCTTCGCGGCTTGCAGACCCTCGATCATGCCGGCGAGAAAACCGGCCACTTGAACGCCAAGACGCGCGAACTCATCGCGCTCGCGGTCGCCGTCACGACACGCTGCGACGGCTGCATTACCTTTCACACCGACGCCGCCGTAAAGGCGGGGGCGAGCCGCGAGGAAATCGCCGAAGCGCTCGGCGTCGCGGTGGCGCTCAATGCCGGCGCGGCGATCGTCTTCTCGGCGCGCGTCCTCGACGCGCATGCGGCGGTCACCGCTTGATCGGCGCCGAAGCGGCGCGGCGGCGATGAGCGGCATTCGCGAATACCGACGCGAACGGGCGACAGGGCAACCGCCGCATTTGCATCCGCCCTATGGCAGCACCGTGAAGCGAGCGCCGCGGCGGCCGCCGCACCCCATTGTGCAGACGCTTTCGGAAGTGACGGGTCCCGGCTTCGCCGATGGCTGGGCCGGGCCCGATCGCGCCGATCTGACGCGCCAGGGCCAAGGCGCACCCATCGGCGAGCGCATCATTCTCGCGGGGCGCGTTCTCGACGAGGACGGCCGGCCGGTGCCGCGCACCCTCATCGAGCTCTGGCAATGCAATGCCGCGGGACGCTACCGGCATGAGCGCGACCAGCACGATGCGCCGCTCGACCCCAATTTCTTCGGCGCCGGCCAGGTCGTCACGGGCGCGGAGGGCGAATACCGGTTCCTGACGATCAAGCCCGGCGCCTATCCCTGGCGCAACAGCGACAATGCCTGGCGGCCGGCGCATATCCATTTTTCGCTCTTCGGCCCCGCCTTCGCGACGCGGCTCGTGACGCAGATGTACTTTCTGGGCGACCCGCTGCTGGCGCTCGATCCCATCTTTCTCAGCATCGCCGACGAGGAGGCGCGGCAGAGCCTCGTCGCCGCCTATGATCCGGCGCTGAGCCAGGCGGAATTCGCGCTCGGCTATCGCTTCGACATCGTGCTGCGCGGTCGCGAGGCGACGCCGCTCGAGGCGGCGCCGTGACACGGACCGCGACGCCCTCGCAGACGGTCGGCCCTTTCTTTCATGACGGGCTGTCGCGCCCGGGCTGGAGCGACCTGACGGGGGGCGGCCGCGCCGCCGGGCAAGTCATCCGTATCGCGGGCCGGCTGCGCGACGGCGACGGCGCACCGGTCGACGACGCCGTTATCGAGATTTGGCAGGCGAATGCGGCGGGCCGCTACGCGCATCCCGAGGACCGGCAGGAGAGGCCGCTCGATCCCGCCTTCCGCGGTTTCGGGCGGGCCTTCACCGGTCGCGATGGCGGCTATGCCTTCACGACGATCCGCCCTGGCCCGGTGCCGGGCCGCGGCAATGCCTGGCAGGCGCCGCATATCAATGTCGCGGTTTTCGCCCGCGGCCTTTTGAAGCGTCTGACGACGCGGCTCTATTTTCCCGCGGAGCCGCTCAATGAGACCGATCCGGTGCTGAATTCGATCGACGATCCGGCGCTGCGGCGGACGCTGCTCGCGGTCGCCGAAGCGGCGGAGGGCGAGACGCCGCGCTACCGCTTCGACATCGTCCTCCAGGGCGAGGGCGAAACAGTGTTCTTCGCGGTTTGAGGGTTGGGACGATCGCAGTGCGGCCTTCGAGACGCCCACTTCGTGGGCTCCCGAGGATGAGGTAAGTTGTTTATGCCGTTAAGAAAAATCCTCTTCCTGCGGAGCCGCCGAAGGCGGCGTCTCGAAGGACGCCGGATGTCGATGCAAGCCGATTTTCCCGGTCGATCGGGAGGCGGAGCGCGATGACGGTCAACCCGGCCGATTCCGAGATCTTCGGCGCGCTCTTCGGCAGCGCCGCGATGCGCGCGCTTTTCGCCGACCGGCGGCGGCTTCAGTCGATGCTCGATGTCGAGGCGGCGCTCGCCCGGGTCGAGGCGCGCCTCGGGATCATCCCCGCGGACGCAGCCGCGGCGATCGGCGCCGCCGCCCAACTCGATCGCCTCTCCCTGGCCGATCTCGGCGCCAGCACGGCGAAAGTGGGGTACCCGGTCGTCGGGCTCGTCAAGGCGCTCGGCGCCGCCGCGGGCGAGGCCGGCCGCTTCGTCCATTGGGGCGCGACGACGCAGGACATCCTCGATACGGCGCTCGTCCTGCAGATGCGCGAGGGCCTCGACCTCATCGAGGGCGAGCTGCGGCGCATCGCGGCGGCGCTCGCCGACAAGGCGCGCGCCCATCGCGGCACGGTGATGGCCGGCCGTTCGCATCTCCAGCACGCCTTGCCCGTCACCTTCGGCGCCAAATGCGCCATCTGGCTGGCGCCGCTCCTCGACCATCTGGAGCGCCTTGCCGCGCTCCGTCCGCGCCTCCTCCGCCTGCAATTCGGCGGCGCCGTCGGCACGCTGGCGGCGCTCGGCGAAGAAGGGCGGGCGGTGGTGCTGGGTCTCGCCCGCGAGCTCGCGCTGGCGGCGCCGGACGCGCCTTGGCATGTCGCGCGCGACGCACTCGTCGAGGCGGCCTGCTTCCTCGGCCTCGTCTGCGGCAGCCTCGCCAAATTCGCGACCGATGTGGCGCTCCTCATGCAGACCGAAATCGGCGAGGTGAGCGAGCCGCATCAGAGCGGGCGCGGCGGCTCGAGCACCATGCCGCAGAAGCGCAACCCGATCGCCAGCGAATACGTCATCGCCGCGGCGCGCGGCGTCCATGCGCTCGTGCCGCTGCTGCTCGGCGCCATGGCGCAGGACCATGAGCGCGCGACCGGCCCCTGGCAGAGCGAGCAGCTTGCCCTGCCGCAGATTTTCGTCCTGACCTCCGGGGCGCTCGCCCATGCCGCCGCCATCGCCGAGGGCATGACCATCGATGCCGAGCGCATGCGCGCCAATCTCGAGGCGACAGGCGGCCTCATTCTCGCCGAGGCGGTGATGATGGCGCTGGCGCCATCTCTGGGGCGCGCGCAAGCGCATCACCGCGTCGAAGCCGCCTGCGCGCAGGCGCTCGCCGAGCGGCGCCATCTCCGCGATGTTCTGGCGGCCGATCCCGCCATCGCCGCGCATCTCGATGCCGCCGCCATCGAGCGCCTCATGGATCCGGCGCGCTACACCGGCGAGGCGGCGGCGATCGTCGAGCGCGTGCTGACGCGGGCGGCGACGATCCTCGGTTCCGCGGCGCCGGCAGACCCCGATGCGAAAGCCGGTTGATTTGCGGAGCCGATCCGCGACAATCCCGCCGCCCCCGAGCCGATGCGATGGAGTCTTCGATGTGGCAGCCGAGCGCGCGCTATCCCGATCCTGCCGTCCAGATCCTCGATCCGAGCTTCGCCAAATACCGCGTGACCTTGGCTGCGGTCGAGCGGCTCTTCACCGGCAGCCGGTGGGCGGAGGGGCCCGTCTGGTTCGGCGACGGCCGCTACCTCCTCTGGAGCGACATCCCGAACAACCGGATTCTGCGGTGGGACGAGGAAACCGGCGCCGTCGGCATCTTCCGCAAGCCCTCCAACAACGCCAATGGCAACACGCGCGATCGGCAGGGGCGCCTCGTCACTTGCGAGCACGAGACGCGGCGGGTGACGCGCACCGAATATGACGGCAGCATCACGGTCATCCTCGACCGCTTCGAGGGCAGGCGCCTCAACTCTCCCAACGATGTCGTCGTCAAATCCGACGGCTCCATCTGGTTCACCGATCCCGAATTCGGGATTCTGGGATATTACGAGGGCGGCAAGGCCGAGCCCGAGCTGCCGACGAATGTCTATCGCGTCGACGGTCAGACCGGGAAGGCGACGGTCGTCATCGGCGACATCGTGCGGCCGAACGGGCTCTGCTTCTCCCCGGACGAGAAGATTCTCTACGTTGTCGATTGCGGCGCCTCGCCGCGCCTCATTCACGCCTACGACGTGGTCGGCGACGGCACGCGCCTTGCCAACCGCCGCACCCTCGTCGATGCCGGGCCCGGCACGCCTGACGGCTTCCGCTGCGATGTCGACGGCAATCTCTGGTGCGGCTGGGGCATGGGGGAGGACGGGCTCGACGGCGTCATGGTGTTCTCGCCGCAGGGCCAGCCGATCGGGCGGATCGCCCTGCCCGAGCGCTGCGCCAATCTCTGCTTCGGTGGGCGCCACCGCAACCGCCTCTTCATGGCGTCGAGCCAGTCGCTCTATGCGCTCTACGTCAACACGCAGGGGGCGCCCGGCGGCTGAGAGGGGGACGGCGGCGTCAGGCCGGACCCGAAGAGCGGCGCGGCTGCCGCCGCCCGGGCAGCTTCAGCCGGCGCGGGCGCTCGGCAAAATGCGCGGACAGGGCCGTGAGGAAGAAGGCATAACCGCCGGCGACGGTAAAGGCGGCGGCGAAGGGCAGGGCCGGGCTCTTGCCGAGAAACACTGTCAGGTAGAGGAGAAAGGTCGGCACCAGAAGCACGGCGCGGGCGATGATCGCCCATTTGCGCGGAAACGAGGCGAGGGCGAAGGCGGCGCCGAGCAGCACCGCTTCGATCGGATCGGGCAGGAGGTCGTTGCGGTCGGTGACGCGCTGCGCCAGCGCGCCGTAGGTGAAAGCCGCGACGCCTAGCCCGAAGAGCAGCGGAAAGAGGAGACCCCGCAGGGCGCGGCGGCGCGCGAGGCGCCGCGGATTGTCAAGGATTTGCACCATATCGTCAGATCGCGGCCGCTGCCCGCTCGCGGGCGCGGGCCGGACTCGAAGGCGCCGGAAGCGCGTTCATGTGCCGCTTCATGCGACCTTCTCATACGCCAGGAGCGCGCGGCCGACGAGATCAAAGTTCTGGCCGCAGGAGGCCGCGCCGCGCTATGCCGAAGCGAGCTCACCCGGCATGGCTTGTGGGAGATCGGCAAAATTGCGCGAGAGACGGCACAAAAACCCGGGCCGGCCGTTCGCGGGACAGGACGCATGCCCGCACATTCATCTCGCCATGGAGGGCAACATGTCCGTCGTGAAAGTCGTGGAGCTGCTGGCCGAATCGAACCAGGGCTGGGAAGACGCCGCCCGCCAGGCGGTGGCCGAAGCGGCGAAGACGCTGCACGGGATCCGCTCGATCTACATCAAGGATTTTCAGGCGATGGTCGAGGACGACCGGATCAAGACCTTCCGCATCAATGCCAAGGTCTCCTTCGTCGTCGACGGCACGCGGGCGACGCAGCCGCAGGAGCGGGCGACGGCGATGGCTTCGGCGGAGTGATCGCCTAGAGCGAACGGCGCGCCGCCGCGCCCGCGGCGAGGGGCTGGAGCGCGGTCAATCGAGGTGATAGTCGGGCCCGAGCCACACCTTCGTCGCGAGCGGCCCAGTGTCGCCGATTTGCTCGACGAAATGCACGGGGTCGCCCAGCTTCAGCTTGGCGAAGCTGTCGTCCATGACGCTGTTGCGGTGGAAATAGAGCTGCGTGCCTTCATGGGTCAGGATGAAGCCGTGGTCGTCGGCGAGCTGTGAGACCTGACCCTGGAAGGTCGCGTCATGCGGCTTCACCTCGCCGCGCTGGCGCTGCTTGAAGTCTTTAAGGCGCCGCTCGGCCGCCTTGAAGGCGTCGCGAATCGAAGTACGGATGTCGGGGGCGGCATAGCGCTGCTTGGCGCGGTGCGGCTCGCGGCTGACCGCGAGCTCGTCGCCCGGCACGCCGAGGTCGATATGGACCTCGAAGACGTTGCCCGTGCGGTGCTGGCGGTGTTGCAATTCGACCGAGACCCGGCAATGGGTGAGGCGGTCATAGAGCTTTTCGAGCTTCTCGACATGCTTGCGGATCTCCGCTTCGACCGCCGGCGAAGCATCCATGTTGGTGAAGCTGATCTCGAGCGGCTTCTGCATGAGAGACCCCGAAGGCGATGGCGCGAGCGCCGGCGGGCGAGGCGCCCGCCGGCCATCGTTATTCAGCGACCCGCGTCGTCCGTGTCAGTCCTTGAGGCTGTCCTTGACGCCCTTGACCCGCTCCTTCACGTCGTGCGCGGCTTCCTTCATCTCGCCCTTGGCCTGGTCGGTCTTGCCTTCGGCCTCGGTTCTCTTGTCCCCGGTCATCTTGCCGACCGCTTCCTTGGCAGTTCCCTTCACCTTGTCCATCGTCCCAGCCATGGCATACCTCGACATGTTGATACCCTCTTCGGGTAACCCCGCGCGGCGAGGCTGGTTCCGATGAAGTGCCGGCCCGATCGTCGCGCCGTCATTCACTGCTTCAGCAGCGGACACGCGGCAGGGTCGGGCGGCGGGAAAGCGGCGTCGCCCGGAATCGTCGCCAGGACCTTGTAATAATCCCAGGCGTATTTCGACTCCTCGGGCTTCTTCACCTGGACGAGGTAGAGGTCGTGGACCATGAGGCCGTCGGGGCGCAGCCGCCCATGATGCGAGAAGAAATCCTCGACCGGCATCTCGCGCATCTTGGCGGCGACGGCGAGCGGCGCATCGGTTCCCGCCGCGGCTACCGCCTTCAGATAATGCGTCACCGAGGAATAGACTCCGGCCTGCCACATGGTCGGCATCTTGTGCAGCTTGTCGAAGAAGCGCTTCGACCAGGCGCGCGTCGCCTCGTCCATGTCCCAATAGAAGCTGGTGGTCAGCAGCAGGCCCTGCGCCGCTTTGAGGCCGAGCGCGTGGACATCGGTGATGAGGATGAGGAGACCCGCCATCTGCTGGCCGCCGGCGAAGATGCCGAATTCGCCGCCGAGCTTGATGGCGTTGGTGTTGTCGGGCGGACCGCTGGCGATGCCGATGATCTTGGCGCCGGAGCTTTGCGCCTGGAGGATGAAGGAGGAGAGGTCGGGCGCGGCGAAGGGATGGCGGACCGCGCCCACGACCGTGCCGCCATTCTCCTCGATGACCTTGGAGGCGTCATGCTCGAGCGAATGGCCGAAGGCGTAATCGGCGGTGAGGAAGAACCAGCTCTTGCCGCCGCGCCTCGTCACCTCGCGTGCCGTGCCGGTGGCGAGCGCATAGGTGTCGAAGACCCATTGCATGCCGTAGGCGGAGCAGAACTTGCCGGTGAAGTCCGAGGTGCCGGTCGAGTGGACGATGACGAGCTTCTTCTTCTCGCGCGCCACCTCTTGCACGGCGAGGCCGACGGCCGAGACCGGCACGTCGACGATGAGGTCGACCTGCCCCGAATCGTACCATTGGCGGGCGATCTGCGCGCCGATATCGGGCTTCAGCTGATGGTTGGCCGAGATGACCTCAACCGGCTTGCCGGCGACCGTGCCGCCGAAATCGGCGGCCGCCATCTCGGCGGCTACGACCGAGCCTTCGCCCGTGGCGTCGGAGGCCGGGCCCGAGAGGTCGGTCAGCACGCCGATCTTGACGACGCCGTCGGAAATCTGCGCCGCGCAAGGCAGGGCGGCCAATGCAGCGAGCGCGGCGGCGGCGACAGTCGAGGCGGACCGGAGCATGAGCGAGACCCTTCCGGCAGATGGTTCGCGCAAAAGCGTAGCTGGGCGGCAGACGGCGGGCAATCGGCAACTCTCAGTTTTGCCGGCTGAGGACCGTCGTCCGCGCGAGGCGGCGAAGCCGACGAAGCGATCCATGGCGGCGGTCGCGGGATTGCTTCGCCGCGCGCGCCATGATGGCTCTCGAAGGCGCCACCCCAGAGCGCTGCAGCCAGGAAACCACTTCGGATTTTTGATTGGCCGTTCAATTAAGATCCGGCATAGTTCCTTCATGCCGAAGCTCGGAATGCAGCCGATCCGCCGCCAGCAATTGATCGACGCGACGATCGCCTCGATCAGCCGCTATGGCCTCGCCGACACGACGGTGCAGCGGATCAGCCGCGAGGCCGGCGTCTCTTCCGGCATCATCCACCACTATTTCGGCGGCAAGAACGAGCTCCTCGAAGCCACGATGCGCCGCCTCCTCCAGCAATTGCGCGAGGATGCGGTGGCGCGGCTCGGGCGGGCAAAGACGCATGAGGCGCGGCTCCTCGCCGTGATCGACAGCAACTTCGCGGCGAGCCAGTTCCAGACCGAGGTCATCACCGCTTGGCTCGCCTTTTGGGCGCAGGTGCCGCATGTCCCGGCGCTGGCGCGGCTGCAGCGCGTCAATGCGCGGCGGCTGCGCTCGAACCTGCTCTACAGCCTGCGCCCGCTGCTGTCGCGCGAGGCGGCCGAGCGCACGGCGCGCGGTCTCGCGGCGCTCATCGACGGGCTGTGGCTCCGCGCCGCCCTCGACGGCACGCAGGACGGGGAGGGGGCGCGAAGGATCGCCGCCGCCTATCTTGAGGGCCAGCTCGCCGCGGCGAGAGACGGCACGGGCTGAGCCATGCTGCCGACTCAGAAGCTCTTCATCGGCGGGCAGCTCGTCGACGCCTCGACCGGCGAAGCCTTTGCCACCGTCAACCCGGCGACCGGCCGCGAGATCTGCCGCGTCCAGCAGGCCGGCGCCGCCGATATCGAGCGGGCCGTCGCGGCGGCGGAGAAGGGCTTCGCGGTCTGGTCGGCGATGACGGGAGCCGAGCGCGGCCGAGTGCTGCAGCGCGCCGCGGCGCTGCTGCGCCAGCGCAACCGCGAGCTGGCCGAGCTCGAAGTCCGCGACACGGGCAAGCCCATTCAGGAGGCGGAGGCGGTCGATGTCCTCAGCGGCGCCGATTGCCTCGACTATTTCGGCGGGCTCGCCGCCAGCCTCGCCGGCCAGCACGTCACCCTGAAGAACGCCTTCGCCTATACGCGGCGCGAGCCGCTCGGCGTCTGCGCCGGCATCGGCGCCTGGAATTATCCGATCCAGATCGCCTGCTGGAAATCGGCGCCCGCCCTCGCCTGCGGCAATGCCATGATCTTCAAGCCGGCCGAGCTGACGCCGCTGACGGCGCTGCGGCTCGCCGAGATATACGCCGAGGCGGGATTGCCGGCCGGCGTCTTCAACGTCGTCCAGGGCGACGCTGCCGTCGGGCGCATGCTGACGGCGCATCCGCGCATCGCCAAGGTGTCGCTGACGGGCGAGGTCGCCACCGGCCGCGCCGTCATGGCGGATGCGGCGGCGACGCTGAAGAAAGTGACGATGGAGCTCGGCGGCAAATCGCCGCTCATCGTCTTCGCCGATGCCGATCTCGAAAACGCCGTCTCGGCCGCCCTCATCGGCAATTTCTACACGCAAGGCGAGGTCTGCACCAACGGCACCCGCGTCTTCGTCGAGCGGCCGCTCGTCGCCGCCTTCCTCGACCGCGTCGTCGAGCGGACGCGGCGGCTCCGGATCGGCGATCCGATGGCTCCCGAAACCGAGATCGGCGCGCTCATCTCGGCGGCGCATCGCGACCGCGTCCTCTCTTATATCGAGGCCGGCAAGCGCGGCGGCGCGCGTCTCCTCTGCGGCGGCGGCCGGCCCGCCGATCCCGCCCTTGCCGGCGGCTTCTTCGTCGAGCCGACGATCTTCGCCGACTGCACCGACGAGATGGCAATCGTGCGCGAGGAGATTTTCGGCCCCGTGATGGCCGTCCTCGCCTTCGACAGCGAGGCGGAGGTCGTCCGCCGCGCCAACGACACCAGCTTCGGCCTCGCCGCCGGCGTCTTCACTCGCGATCTCGCGCGCGCCCACCGCGTCGTCGCGGCGCTCGAAGCCGGGGTGTGCTGGATCAACAATTACAATGTGACGCCGATCGAAATCCCGTTCGGCGGCAACAAGCAATCCGGCATCGGCCGCGAGAACGGACTCGCCGCGATCGAGCATTACACGCAGCTCAAGAGTGTCTATGTCGAGCTCGGCGACGTCGCCTGCCCCTATCGGTGAAAAGCGGTGCTCGAGGCAAACCGACATCGATTAGTATGCGCTCGTCGCCTTAATTGCGAGCGGAGCGAAGCAATCCAGTCGCCGGCGGCAGAGGCTGGGTCGCTTCGTCGCTCCGCTCCGCGCGATGATGCGGCAGGCCGAGACTGAGCCCACAGACCGCCATGCCCAGCGAGATCGGGACATACGATTACATCATCGTCGGCGCCGGCTCGGCCGGCTGCGTGCTGGCGAACCGGCTTTCGGCCGAAGCGGATGCCCGCGTCCTCGTGCTGGAGGCGGGGCCGAAGGACCGGACGTGGAAGATCCACATGCCGGCGGCGCTCACCTACAATCTCTGCGACGACAAATACAATTGGTACTACGAGACCGAGCCGCAGCCGCATATGGACGGCCGGCGCCTCTACTGGCCGCGCGGGCGCGTCCTCGGCGGCTCATCCTCGCTCAACGCCATGGTCTATGTGCGCGGCCATGCCCTCGACTATGACCGCTGGGCCGGCAATGGGCTGCCGGAATGGTCCTATGCGCATGTCCTTCCCTATTTCAAGCGGGCGGAGACCTGCGAGCGCGGGGGCGATGCCTATCGCGGCAGCGGTGGGCCGCTGCACGTCTCGCGCGGCAGCATGCGCAATCCGCTCTTCGCCGCCTTCATCGAGGCCGGGCAGCAGGCAGGATACCCCTTCACCGAGGACATGAACGGATTCCAGCAGGAAGGCTTCGGCGCGATGGACATGACGATCCATCGCGGCCGCCGCTGGAGCGCGGCGTCGGCCTATCTGCGCCCGGCGCTGTCGCGCCCCAATCTCGAAGTGCGCGTCAAGGCGCTGGCGACGCGCATTCTCTTCGACGGAATGCGGGCGAGCGGCGTCGAATATCGCGTGAACGGCCGCACCACGATCGCGCGGGCGCGGCGCGAGGTCATCCTCTCGGGCGGCGCCATCAACTCGCCGCAGCTCCTCCTCCTCTCCGGCATCGGCCCCGCCGACGAGATCCGCCGCCACGGCATCCGCGTGCTTCTCGATCTGCCGGGCGTCGGACGCAATCTCCAGGACCATCTCGAACTCTACGTGCAATACGCCTGCACGCAGCCGATCACGCTCCATCTCGCCGAGAATTGGCTGAACCGCCTCCGCATCGGCGCCGAATGGTTCCTCTTCAAGCGAGGACTCGGCGCTTCGGCGCATCTCGAAGCCGGCGCCTTCATTCGCCGCCACGACGGCGTCGCGCATCCCGATCTGCAATATCACTTCCTGCCCTCGCTGGTGAACGACCACGGGCGCAAGCCGATCGGCCGCCACGCCTTCCAGGCGCATGTCGGGCCGATGCGACCGACCAGTACGGGCTACATCCGCCTGCGCTCGGCCGATCCCGCCGTCCATCCCGAGATCCAGCCCTATTATCTCGCGACCGAGCAGGACCGCCGCGAGATGCGCGACGCGGTGAAGCTGACGCGCGAGATCTTCGCGCAAGCCGCCTTCGCTCCTTATCGCGGCGCCGAGATTCAGCCCGGTGCGAATGTCCGCACCGATGCGGAGATCGACGCCTTCGTGCGCGCGAAATCGGACAGCGCGTATCATCCCTCCTGCACCTGCAAGATGGGCGAGGACGATGCGGCGGTGGTGGATGGCGCGCTGCGCGTCCGCGGCGTCGAGGCGCTGCGCGTCGTCGACGCCTCGATCATGCCGAGCGTCGTCAGCGGCAACCTCAACGCTCCCACCATCATGATCGCCGAGAAGGCGGCCGACATGATTCTGGGGCGGACGCCGCTCGCGCCCGAATACGTGCCGGTCTATGCGCCGCGCATCGGCGCCGAGCGGCGGAGCCCGGTCGATGCGTGAGGCGGCGTCATCGGCCTCCTTCGCTTGCGCCGAACGCGGCGATCAACCCATAGTAGAAGAGCGTCTTTGTATCGTAAGGTGTCTTGGTCCTGTCATGCTTTGTCTCTAATGTCCGAAAATCGATCGGATCTTTGCAACCATGTGCTCGCAGGGAGGTCATAGATGAAAGCCAGTTGGAAGCGCGTGATGCCGGTCTCGGCGGCGGCGGTGCTGCTCTCCGCCGGGTTGGCCCAGGGACAGTCGATGGACAAGCTCGTCGCCGGGGCGAAGAGCGAGGGGCAGCTCACCGTCATCGCTCTGCCGCATGATTGGTGCGGCTACGGCGCGGTGATCGACGCCTTCAAGGCGAAATACGGGCTCAAGATCAACGAGCTCAACCCGGATGCGGGCTCGGGCGACGAGGTCGAGGCGATCAAGGCGAACAAGGGCAACAAGGGGCCGCAGGCGCCCGACGTCATCGATGTCGGCCTCTCCTTCGGGCCGACGGCGAAGAAGGACGGGTTGCTGCAGCCCTTCAAGGTCTCGACCTGGAGCACCATCCCGGCCAGCGCCAAGGACCCCGACGGCTACTGGTACGGCGACTATTACGGCGTGCTCGCCTTCGAGGTGAACGCCGACATCGTCAAGAAGAGCCCGGCCGACTGGCCCGATCTCCTCGGGCCCGCCTACAAGAATGCCGTCGCGCTCGCCGGCGATCCGCGCACCTCGAACCAGGCGATCCAGGCCGTCTTCGCCGCCGGCCTGTCCGAGGCCAAGGGCAATGTCGCGAAAGCCGGCGAGGATGGGCTCAAATTCTTCTCCGAGCTCAACAAGAAGGGCAATTTCGTGCCGGTCATCGGCAAGGCCGCGTCCCTGGCGCAGGGCGCGACGCCGATCGTCATCCGCTGGGACTACAACGCGCTCGCCGACCGCGACACGCTGAAGGGCAATCCCAAGGTCGATGTCGTCGTGCCGAAGACCGGCGTCGTCGCCGGCGTCTACGTCCAGGGGATCAGCGCCTATGCCCCGCATCCCAACGCCGCCAAGCTGTGGATGGAGTATCTCTATTCGGATGCCGGGCAGATCGGTTGGCTCAAAGGCTATTGCCATCCGATCCGCTTCCAGGATCTGGTGAAGAACAAGAAGGTTCCGGCCGATATCCTGGCGAAGCTGCCCCCGGCGGCCTCCTATGAGAAAGCGCTCTTCCCGACGCTCGAGCAGCAATCGGCGTCGAGCGCCGTCATCACCAAGCAATGGGATACGGTCGTCGGCGCGAATGTGAAGTAGTAATATGGGCGGCTGGGGCTATAGAGGATCGCCCCGGCCGCTCGCTCAAGACACGTCGATGACGGCATCGCCTCGTCCGCCCACGATCCCCCTCCGCCCGATGCGGCGGCGGAAGGGTTCTCGCGAAACGACGTTCTCCGCGACGGGCCGCGCCATTCTATCGTCATTCCCGCGAAAGCGGGAATCCAGCCGCTTCTGGGTTCCCGCTTGCGCGGGGACGACGACTCCGATCACGTCGGTGCGATCGGGAGCCAGGGGCGGCGGATGACCGCGTTATCAATTGCGCGCTCTCGCCTGGGCCAGGTCTCGTGGTCCTGGCTCGGCGTGGCGCCGTTTTTCGTCTTCGCCCTCATGTTCCTCATCCTGCCGACCGGCTTCCTCATGGTCGGCGCCTTTCAGGATGCGGGCGGGAACTTCACCCTCGCCAATATCGCGCATCTCTTCCAGCCCTCGATCCTGAGCGCCTATTGGATCAGCATCGAGGTCAGCGCCGTCTCCGCCATCGCCGGCGCAGTCATCGGCTTCTTCCTTGCCTATGCGGGCGTGCTGGGCGGATTGCCGCGCTGGATTCGCCCGACCCTCATGACCTTCTCCGGCGTCGCCTCGAATTTCGCCGGCGTGCCGCTCGCCTTCGCCTTCCTCGCGACCCTGGGCCGCGTCGGACTGGTGACGGCGCTCCTCGTCAAATATTTCGACTTCAACCTCTACAGCACCGGCTTCAACCTTTTGAGCTTTTCCGGGCTCGCGCTCACCTATCTCTATTTCCAGATTCCGCTGATGGTGCTGATCATGACGCCGGCCCTCGACGGGCTGAAGCGCGACTGGCGCGAGGCGGCCTCGATCCTCGGCGCCAGCTCGTGGCAGTACTGGCGGCATGTGGCGCTGCCGGTGCTGTGGCCGAGCCTCCTCGGCACGACGCTGCTCCTCTTCGCCAACGCCTTCGGGGCCGTCGCCACCGCCTATGCGCTGACCGGCAGCTCGCTCAACATCGTCACCATCCTGCTCTATGCGCAGATTCGCGGCGACGTGCTGCATGACGAAAATCTCGGCTATGCCCTCGCGCTCGGCATGATCCTCATCACCGGCCTCTCGAATCTCGCCTATATCTGGCTTCGCACGCGCAGCGAGAAGTGGCTGCGATGAAGCGCTCGAAGCTCGGCCCCTGGCTCGCCATCGTGATCGGCGCCATCTATTTCCTGGTGCCGCTCATCGGCACCTTCGAGTTCTCGCTGCGCATGCGGCGCGGCGAATACAGCTTCGATGCCTATCGCATCGTGCTGGGCGATCCGCAATTCCAGGCGACCTTCGCCTATTCGACCTGCCTCGCCCTGGCGACGATCCTCGTCGGCGCCCTCCTCGTCGTCCCGACGGCCTATTGGATCCGCTTGCGCCTGCCGGGGCTGCGGCCCGTCGTCGAGTTCATCACCCTGCTGCCGCTCGTCATCCCGGCGATCGTCCTCGTCTTTGGCTATCTGCGCATCTACAACAGCTCGTCCTGGCTGCCGCTGACCGCGAGCGACCGCGCGACCGACCTGCTCCTCACCTTCAGCTACGTCACCCTGGCGCTTCCCTATATGTACCGCGCCGTCGATACGGGCTTGCGGGCGATCGACGTGCGCACCTTGACGGAGGCGGCGGAGAGCCTCGGCGCCGGCTGGCCGACCATTCTCTTCCGCGTCATCTTCCCTAATGTCCGCGTCGCCGTGCTGAGCGGCGCCTTCCTCACCTTCGCCATCGTCATCGGCGAGTTCACCATGGCGAGCCTCCTCGACCGGCCGGCCTTCGGACCTTATCTGCAATTGATCGGCGCCAACCGCGCCTACGAGCCTTCGGCGCTCGCCATCATCGCCTTTATCGTCACCTGGGCCTGCATGGGGCTGATCCAAGTGTTCGGGCGCGGCGCCCGCATGGCCGCGGAGACGCGCTAGCGCGCCGGCGACAGGGGAGGGGAATGGCGTTTCTCGAAATCAAGGATCTGCGCAAGGCCTTCGGGCCGCTCAGCGTCGTGCAGAATTTCGAGCTCGCGGTCGAAGGCGGCGAGTTCGTCTCTTTCCTGGGCCCCAGCGGCTGCGGCAAGACGACGACGCTGCGCATGGTCGCCGGCTTCGAGCAGCCGAGCGCCGGCACCATCCGCATCAACGGCCGCGACGTCACGGGCCTGCGCCCCAATCAGCGCAATGTCGGGATGGTTTTCCAATCCTATGCTCTCTTTCCCAACATGACGGTCGCCGAGAATGTCGGCTTCGGCCTCAAAGTGGCGCGGCGCCCGGCGGCGGAGATCGGCGCCCGCGTCGAGGAGATGCTGAGGCTCATCAAGCTGCCCACTCTGGCCGGCCGCTATCCCTATCAGCTTTCGGGCGGGCAGCAGCAGCGCGTCGCCCTCGCGCGCGCCCTCGCCATCAAGCCGCAGGTCCTGCTCCTCGACGAGCCGCTCTCGGCGCTCGACGCCAAGATCCGCGTCGCCTTGCGCGAGGAGATCCGCTCGGTCCAGCGCAAGCTCGGCATCACCACCATCTATGTGACGCATGATCAGGAAGAGGCGCTGTCCATGTCGGACCGCATCGTCGTCATGAACGAGGGGCGGGTCGAGCAGATCGGGACGCCCTTCGAGATCTACAACTACCCGCGCACTCGCTTCGTCGCCTCCTTCGTCGGCACGCTCAACATCCTGCGCGCCCGGGTGACCGATGCAGGGCAGCGCCGCATCGCTATCGACGGCCAGGAGATCGTCGCCCGGCGCGGGCTCGACGGCACGGCGAGCGGCGAGCTCCGCGCCGTGGCGCTGCGCCCCGAGGCGGTGTCGCTCAGCGACCCCGGCGGCGAGCGCAACCGCCTGCAGGGCACGATCGAGGATGTGAGCTTCCTCGGCTCGGTCGTCCGCATCCGCGTCCGTTTCAAGGAGAACGCGATCTCGCTCGACACCTTCAACAATCCCGGCCTTGCGCCGCCCGAGCCCGGACGGGAGGTGACGGTGACCTTCGCCTATGACGACGTCCTCGTCCTCGAGGGCGAGGCGAGCTGACCCCCCTCTCTTTCCACAAATCTCCCTTTCCCGTAAACGCAAGAGGGTTCCGGCGCAAACAGGTGGAGATCTTACTCCTCCTCGCTCGCCTTCCGTTCCCGCAGCTTCGCCCAATAGTCGAGGCGTTTGCGGAGCTCGCGCTCGAAGCCGCGATCGACGGGGGCGTAGAAGCTGCGCCGCGCCATCCTGTCGGGAAAATAGTTCTGGCCGGAGAAGCCTTCTTGAGTCGCGTGGTCGTATTCGTAGCCCTTGCCGTAGCCGAGGCTCCGCATGAGGCGCGTCGGCGCGTTCAGGATGTGCTTCGGCGGCATCAGCGAGCCGGTCTCGCGCGCCGCCTGCCGCGCCGCCCCGAAAGCGGTGTAGGCGGCATTGGATTTGGGCGCGGTCGCGAGATAGATGACGAGCTGCGCGATGGCGAGCTCGCCCTCGGGCGAGCCGAGGCGGTCATAGGCCTCCCACGCCGCGATCGCCTGCGCCAGCGCGCCGGGCTCGGCGAGGCCGATATCCTCGACGGCGGCGCGCGTCAGGCGGCGCAGGATGTAGATGGGGTCCTCGCCGCCATCCAGCATGCGGGCGAGCCAGTAAAGCGCCGCATCCGTATCCGAGCCGCGCAGCGATTTGTGGAGGGCGCTGATGAGGTTGTAATGGCCCTCCTGCGCCTTGTCGTAGAGCGGGGCGCGGCGCTGTACCGCGGCGGCGAGCGCCGCGTTGTCGATGGGCGCGTCGGCGGGCAGGCGCGCCAGCTCCTCGACGAGGTTCAAGAGGAAGCGTCCATCGCCATCGGCCATGGCGAGCAGGGCGGGGCGCGCCTCGGCGGTCAAGGGGAGGGGATGGCCGAGCTGCGCTTCCGCCCGCGCCAGCAGCGTGCCGAGCGCCGCCTCGTCGAGGCGGTGCAAGACGAAGACTTGGCAGCGCGAGAGCAGCGCTCCGTTCAGCTCGAAGGACGGGTTCTCGGTCGTGGCGCCGATAAGAATGACGGTGCCGTCCTCGACATAGGGCAGGAAGGCGTCCTGCTGCGCCCGGTTGAAGCGGTGGATCTCGTCGACGAAGAGGAGCGTTCCGCGCCCGCCGGCCCGCCGCTTCTTCGCCGCATCGAAGATCTTGCGCAGATCGGCGACGCCGGAGAAGACGGCCGAGATCGGCTCGAACACGAGGTCGGTCGTCTCGGCGAGGAGCCGGGCGATCGTCGTCTTGCCGCAGCCGGGCGGGCCCCAGAGGATCATCGAGGCGAGGCGCCGCGCCGCCACCATGCGGCCGATCGGCCCGTCGGGCCCGAGGAGATGGTCCTGGCCGATGACCTCGGCGAGGCTTTGCGGGCGCAGCCGGTCGGCGAGCGGCCGCGGCGCGGTCTGCTCGAAAAGCCCCGTCAACCGCGGACCGTGAGGCTGAGGAGCCGGCCCTGGCGGCGGATCGTCACCTCCCAGCTCGGCTGCCGACCCGCGAGAAGCTCGCGCAGAGAGGCGACCGAGCCGACCGGGCGGCCATTCACCGCGGCGACGATATCGCCGGCGGCAAAGCCGAGGCGTCCCGCGGGGCTGCCGCGCGCCACATCGAGAACGACGACGCCGCGCGCGCCCGTATCGATGGCGAGCTCGTCGGCGACGGCCGGCGACAAATTGGCGACCGTGGCGCCGGCGAGCGGATTGTCGCCCGCGAGCCGCGTCTCGTCGCGCGGCGGGTCCTCGGGCGGCGCGGTCAGCACCGCTTCCAGCTCGCGATTGACGCCGGCGCGGTAGGAGGCGAGGCGCGCGGTGCTGCCGACGGGCAGCGTCGCGATGCGGAAGCGCAGGGCCTGCGCATCCTCGACCTCGTGCCCGTTCACCCTCTCGATGACGTCGCCGACGCGGAGCCCCGCTCGCGCGGCCGGGCTGTTCGGCACGACCTCCTTGACAAGGACGCCGATCGGCCGCGGCAGGCCGAGGCTGGCCGCGATCTCGGCGGTGACGGGCTGTCCCGACGCGCCGAGCCAGGGGCGGATGATGCGGCCCTTGGTGCCGAGGCTGGCGAGCACCGTCCTCACCATGAGGCTCGGAATGGCGAAGCCGATGCCGATCGAGCCGCCGGAGCGCGAATAGATGGCGGTATTGATTCCGACCAGCTTGCCGTCGAGGCTGACGAGCGCGCCGCCGGAGTTGCCGGGATTGATCGCGGCGTCAGTCTGAATGAAGAAGCGGAAATCGGAGACGCCGACCCCGGTGCGCGCCAGCGCCGAGACGATGCCGCTCGTCACCGTCTGGCCGACGCCGAACGGGTCGCCGATGGCGAGGACGATGTCGCCGACTTGCAGCTCGTCCGAGTCGCGCAGCTCGAGGAAGGGGAGGCGTTCGCCGCCCGCATCGATCTTGAGGACCGCGAGATCCGTGCGCTCGTCCGAGCGCAGGATGCGGGCCTCGAATTCGCGGCGGTCGGCGAGCACGACCTTCACCTCGTCGGCGTCCTTGATGACGTGATGATTGGTGACGATGGTGCCGTCGGGCGCGACGATGACGCCCGAGCCGAGCGAGCGCTGGACGCGCTCGGTCGGCGCCGCGAAGGGCGCGTTCTCGCCGAAGAATCGGCGGAAGAAGGGATCGCTGAAGAGCGGCGATCCCGCGGTCTGCACCGTCCGCCGCGAGAAGACGTTGACGACGGCCGGCGCCGTCTTCTTCACGACCGGAGCGAAGGAGAGCTGGATCTCGCTGCGCCCCTCCGGCACGACGCGCGTCTGCGCCGCCGCGGGGAGGGCGAAGGCGAGGAGCAGCAGAAAGGCGCGGAGGAGCGGCACCCCTCACCCTCCCGTTGCTGCGCAACGGGCCCCTCCCTCTCCTGCAAGGGGAGAGGGAAAGACGCTATCGAACGTGTCGCGCAATACAGCGTCGAGCTCCGCCATTCCCACCTCCATCCCGAGCGCGGCGAGCGAGGTGACGCCGTGCTCGCGGATGCCGCAGGGCACGATGCCGCGGTAATGGGCGAGATCGGGGGCGACGTTGAGGGCGATGCCGTGATAGCTGACCCATTGCCGGACGCGCACGCCGATCGCCGCGATCTTGTCGTCGCGGCCTTGCGGCCCCGCGATCCAGACGCCGATGCGCCCCTCGCGCCGCTCGCCCGCGACGCCGAGCCGCGCCAGGGCGCGGATGAGCCATTCCTCGAGCGCGTGCACATAGCAGCGGATGTCGCCGCCGCGGCGCCTCAGATCGAGCATGACATAGGCGACGCGCTGTCCCGGCCCGTGATAGGTGAATTGCCCGCCGCGGCCGCTCCGGTAGACGGGAAGGAGACCGGGCGCGACGAGATCGCTCGCCTTGGCGCTCGTCCCGGCGGTGTAGAGCGGCGGATGCTCGAGCAGCCAGACGAGCTCCGGCGCCGTCCCGGCGCGGATGGCGGCGACGCGCGCTTCCATCTCCCGCACCGCCGCCTCGTAGGGGACGAGGCCGGCGGTCCGCCGCCATTCGACGGCGGCAGCCGCTGCCGCCGGAGCCGCACGCGCTTGGCTTTCGCTTGCTATGGCCATGCGGATTTGGTAATCACCCGCCGCGCCGGCGGCAATCCCTTTTGCCGCGGCGCCCATGCGGTCGTGGCGGAATTGGTAGACGCGCTAGCTTGAGGTGCTAGTGGGGGAAACCCCTTGGAAGTTCGAGTCTTCTCGACCGCACCACCTCGCCCTCCCGAAATGCTTTCGATGGCCGTGCCCGGGCCGATTTTGACGTGAGCCGCGCGGCGGCAAGCTGCTATTCTCGCGCGGCGTAGAGTGACGACAGCGGGCTCCGACGGATGAGCGACGAGTTTCGCGCCAGCGCCTTGGAATACCATCGCTTTCCGACGCCGGGCAAAATCGCCATCGCGGCGACGAAGCCGCTCGCCAATCAGCGCGACCTCGCTCTCGCCTATTCGCCCGGCGTCGCCGAGGCCTGCAACGCCATCGTCGCCGACCCGGCGGAAGCCGCCAGCCTCACCGGGCGCGCCAACCTCGTCGCCGTCATCACCAACGGCACGGCGGTGCTGGGATTGGGCGCCATCGGCCCGCTCGCGGCGAAGCCGGTGATGGAAGGGAAGGCGGTCCTCTTCAAGAAGTTCGCCGGCATCGACGTCTTCGACATCGAGATCGCCGAGCGCGATCCCGAGCGCCTTGTCGACATCATCGCCGCCCTCGAACCTTCCTTCGGCGGCATCAATCTCGAGGATATCAAGGCGCCGGAATGCTTCGCCATCGAGGCGGCGCTGCGCCGGCGCCTCAAAATCCCGGTCTTTCACGACGACCAGCACGGCACGGCCATCATCGTCGGCGCCGCCATCGTCAACGGCCTCCGGATCATCGGCAAGCGGCTCGAAGAGGTGAAGCTGGTGGCCTCGGGCGCCGGTGCCGCGGCTCTCGCCTGCCTCGACCTCCTCGTCGATATGGGCCTGCCGCTCGCCAACATCATCGTCACCGACAAGTACGGCGTCGTCTGGAAGGGCCGCACGGAGGAGATGGACCCGCGCAAGGAGCGCTACGCCAAGGAGACGGCGGCGCGGCGCCTTGCCGAGGTGGTGGACGGGGCGGATATTTTCTTGGGGCTTTCCGCGCCCAACGTCCTCAGCGCCGAGATGGTGGCGCGCATGGCAGCGCGCCCGCTCATCCTGGCGCTCGCCAATCCGGTGCCGGAGATCGCGCCCGAGGACGTGCTGAAGGTGCGGCCGAACGCCGTCATCGCCACCGGCCGCTCGGACTATCCGAACCAGGTCAACAATGTCCTCTGCTTCCCCTACATCTTCCGCGGCGCCCTCGATGTCGGCGCGACGGCGATCAACGAGGCGATGAAGATCGCCTGCGTCAAGGCGATCGCCGATCTCGCCCTGGCGCCGCCCTCCGACGTGGTCGCCGCCGCCTATGGCGACGCGCCTCTCGTCTTCGGCCCGGATTACCTCATCCCGAAGCCCTTCGATCCGCGCCTCATTCTCGAATTGGCGCCGGCGGTGGCGAAGGCCGCCATGGAAAGCGGGGTCGCGACGCGGCCCATCGCCGATTTCCGCGCCTATCGCGAGCGCCTGACGCAATTCGTCTTCCGCTCCGGCCTCGTCATGCGGCCGGTCTTCCAGCACGCACGGAGCGAGCCGAAGCGCCTCGCCTATGCCGAAGGCGAGGACGAGCGCGTGCTGCGCGCGGCGCAGCAGGTTCTGGACGAAGGCATCGCCAAGCCCATCCTCATCGGCCGCCGCGAGGTGGTGGCGCGGCGCCTCAAGCATCTCAGCCTCGGGATGAAGCTCGACGAGGAGGTGGCGCTCGTCGATCCCGAGGACGATCCGCGCTTCCCGCAATACTGGAAGCTCTATCACGAGCTCATGGAGCGCAAGGGCGTCTCGCCCGATTTCGCCAAGAGCATGGTGCGGACGCGCAACACGGTCATCGCCGCGCTGATGGTGCGCCGCGGCGAGGCCGACGCGCTGCTCTGCGGCTCGATCGGCCAGTACCGGCGGCATCTGAAGCACCTCGTCGATATCCTCGGCGTCGAGCCGGGAACGAAGGCGCCGGCGGCGCTGTCGGCGATCGTGCTGGCGAAGGGGACCTACTTCCTCTGCGACACTTATGTCGTCGAGGACCCGTCGGCCGCCGAGATCGCGCAGATGAGCCTCCGCGCCGCCGAGGCCGTGCGGCATTTCGGCGTCGAGCCCAAGCTCGCCCTGCTCTCGCATTCGAGCTTCGGCGCGTCCGACGCCGCCTCGGCGCAGAAGATGCGGGAGGCGCTGGCGCTCATCCGCGCCCGCGCGCCGGAGCTCGAAGTCGAGGGCGAAATGCATGGCGATGCCGCCGTCTCCGAGGAGATCCGGTCGCGCATCTTCCCCAATTCGCGCCTCAAAGGCTCGGCGAACCTCCTCGTCATGCCGACGCTCGACGCCGCCAACATCGCCTTCAACCTGCTGAAGACCCTGGGCGACGGCCAGGCGATCGGTCCCATTCTCCTCGGCCTCGCCCGCCCGGGGCATATTCTGACGCCTTCGGTGACGGTGCGCGGCCTCGTCAATATGAGCGCCATCGCCGTTTACGACGCGCAGGTTTCAGGGCATCACCTTGCCCCTCGCCCCGGCGGGGAGAGGGAATAGGCAGCGAAGGAGGCGCAATGCTGACGAACCAGTATCCGAGCCTCGATTTCGATCTCGGCGCCGAGATCGATCAGCTGCGCGACAGCGTGCGCAGCTTCGCCGCTGACGAGATCGCGCCGCTCGCCGCCGAGATCGACCGCTCCGATGCGTTTCCGCGCCATCTCTGGCCGAAAATGGGCGCGCTCGGCCTCCACGGCATCACCGTCGAGGAAGAGTATGGCGGCACCGGTATGGGCTACCTCGCGCATTGCGTCGCCATGGAGGAGGTGAGCCGGGCCTCGGCTTCCGTCGGCCTCTCCTACGGCGCCCATTCCAATCTCTGCGTCAACCAGATCCGCCGCAACGGCAACGAGGCGCAAAAGCGCAAATACCTGCCGAAGCTCATCTCCGGCGAGCATGTCGGCGCGCTCGCGATGAGCGAGCCGGGCGCCGGCTCCGACGTCGTCTCGATGCGCTTGCGCGCCGATCGCAAGGGCGACCGCTTCATCCTCAACGGGACGAAGATGTGGATCACCAACGGCCCGGAAGCGGAGACGCTCGTCGTCTACGCCAAGACGACGCCCGAGGCGGGGCCGCGCGGCATCACCGCCTTCCTCGTCGAGAAGGGAATGAAGGGCTTCACCATCGCGCAGAAGCTCGACAAGCTCGGCATGCGCGGCTCGCCGACGGCGGAGCTTGTCTTCGAAGGCTGCGAGGTGCCCGAGGAGAACGTCCTCGGCAAGGTGGATGAGGGCGTCCGCGTCCTCATGAGCGGCCTCGATTACGAGCGCGCGGTGCTGGCGGCGGGGCCGCTCGGCATCATGCAGGCCTGCCTCGACATCGTCCTGCCCTATGTTCACGAGCGCAAGCAGTTCGGGCAGGCGATCGGCGAGTTTCAGCTCATCCAAGGCAAGCTCGCCGATCTCTATACGACCTTCAATGCGTGCCGCGCCTATGTCTACGCCGTGGCGCGCGCCTGCGACCGCGGCCGCACGACGCGCAAGGACGCCGCCGGCGCCATCCTCTACGCCGCCGAGAAGGCGACGCAATGCGCCCTCGACGCCATCCAGATCCTGGGCGGCAACGGCTACATCAACGAGTTCGCGACGGGGCGCCTGCTGCGCGACGCCAAGCTCTACGAGATCGGCGCCGGCACGAGCGAGATCCGGCGCATGCTGATCGGCCGCGAGCTCTTCCAGGAGACGGCATAAGGCAGGCGCCGGTCGAGCGAAGACGCCGACGCGGCGAAGCCGAACGGCTCGAGATGGCCCGGGCAGCGCCAATAGCCTCAACCCGAGAGCTCATGACATCGGCGCCGTGCGGCGAATGACGGCATCGGGATCGAGACCCGCCGGCAGCGTCCCGAAGGCGCCGCCGATGCCGTCGCTCAAGCGGCCGGCGCAGAACGCATCGGCCACCGCTTGCGGCGCGTGGCGGATGAGGAGCGACGCCTGCAGGGCGAGCGCGATGGTCTCGACGAGATGCCGCGCCCGCGCCTCGTCCGACGCGGCCAGCTCGCTTTCGAGGCGGGCGACGAAGCCGTCGAAGCGGCGATCGCCGCCGCGCGCGAGGCCGAGCTCGGCCAGGATCGCGTCGGCGGTCCCGGAGCCGCGCCCGAGCGCGCGCAGCACGTCGAGGCACATGATGTTACCGGAACCTTCCCAGATCGAGTTGACCGGCGCCTCGCGGTAGAGGCGCGGCATCGGGCTCTCCTCGACATAGCCGTTGCCGCCCAGCACCTCCATGGCCTCGGCGGCGAGGATCGGCGCGCGCTTGCAGATCCAGTATTTGGCGGCGGGGGTGACGACGCGGCGGAACGCCGCTTCCAAAGGGTCGTCCGCGCGGTCATAGGCGCGGGCAAGGCGGAGCGCCAGCGCCGTCGCCGCCTCGGATTCGAGCGCCATGTCGGCGAGCACATTCGCCATCAACGGCTGCTCCGCGAGCGTCTTCCCGAAAGCCGAGCGATGCCGCGCGTGATGGATCGCCTGCGCGACCGCTTGCCGCATCAAGCCGGCCGAGCCCAGTGCGCAATCGAGCCGCGTGTGATTGCCCATCTCGATGATCGTCGGGATGCCGCGGCCTTCCGCGCCGAGCCGGCGCGCGACGGCGCCGTCGAGCTCGATTTCGCTCGAAGCGTTGGCGCGGTTGCCGAGCTTCTCCTTGAGGCGCATGAGGCGGAGCGCGTTCAGCGTGCCGTCCGGCGTCCAGCGCGGCAGGAGAAAGCAGGTGAGGCCGCCCGGCGCCTGCGCCAGCGTCAGGAAGGCATCGCACATCGGCGCCGACATGAACCATTTGTGCCCGGTGAGGCGGTAGACCCCGTCGCCCGCCCCTTCGGCGCGCGTCGTGTTGACACGGAGGTCGGAGCCGCCCTGCTTCTCCGTCATCGCCATGCCGATGAGGGCGCCCGTCTTCTCCGTCGCGGGCCGGAATCTCGGATCGTAGCGGCGCGACAGGATCTTCGGCAGCCACTCCGCGGCGATCGCGGGATCGTGCCGCAGCGCCGGCACCGCGCCGTAGGTCATGGTGATGGGGCACTGCACGCCGCTTTCGATCTGCACCAGCATAAGGACGCCGGCGGCGCGCGCCACATGCGCGCCGGGGCGAGGCTCGGACCAGGGCGCGGCGTGCAGCCCTTCGCCGATGCCGAGCGCCATCAGCGCGTGCCAGGCCGGGTGGAAGACGACCTCGTCGCGGGGGTGGCCGAAGCGGTCGAAGGCGCGGAGCTCCGGCGGATAGCGGTTGGCGGCGATGCCCCAGTCGATCGCCTCGGCGCTGCCGAGCCGCGCGCCGAAAGCGGCGAGCGCTCCCTCGGCCCAGGCGGCGCCCTCGCGGCGGACGCCGTCGATGAGCGCGGCGTCGCCGAGGAAGAGGTTGTAATCGACGAGCGGCGGCGGCTGGTTGAAGACCTCGTGCGTCGCCATGCTGCACCTCCGCCGCCCCGCCCGTTCGCGCCGGCCTTTACACTATCACGAGGGCGGGCAAGGATGGCGTCCGACCCATCCTGCCGCAGAGGGAGGCGCCAGTGCCCGCCTATTTCATCGTCGAGGTGGAGGTGACCGATCCCGCCGCCTATGAGCGCTACAAGCCGCTCGCCGGAGCGTCCGTCGCGCGCCATGGCGGCAAGTTCCTCGTGCGCGGCGGCCGCGCCGAGACGCTCGAAGGCGGCTGGGAGCCGAAGCGCATCGTCGTCCTCGAATTTCCCAGCATGGAGGCGGCGCGCCGCTTCTACGACTCGCCGGACTACCAGGAGGCGCTCAAACTCCGCCTCGCGGCCTCGCGCTCGAAGGCTATCCTCGTCGAAGGCGGCTGAGCTATTTCAAGCTTTTTAGCGCAGAAGTCGCGGAGGATGCGCGGGGGGCGCTGAACGGCTCGGACGCTCCGCGTCCACCGCGCGGCCCTTGCGCCCTCTGCGCTGAACCTTTTTTCGTGTACGCACCGCCTTCACCTGAGCTTGATCCAGGTCAGCTCGTGCTTGTTGTGGAAGAGGTGCAGAAGGCGCGAGCCGGGAATGGCGGCAAAGTGCCGCGCCGTCGCATGGTCGGTCGCGCCCTGGAACTTGATCGTGCAGAGGAAGCGTCGGCAGGTCCCGGCGGCGAGCCAGGCCTCGACGAGGCGGAAGAGGCGCGCGGGGTAGCAGACGACGTCGGAGAAGAGCCAATCGACCGGGCCGAGGCTGCGCGGGTCGAGCGCGAAGGCGCTTTCGCGACGGAATACGAGGCGCGGCAGGGCGGCGATGCGCGGCTCGAGCGGCGCCTTGTCGACGCTGATCACCTCGGCGCCGAGGCTCTGCAGAACCCAGCTCCAGCCGCCGGGGCTGGCGCCGAGATCGACGCAGCGCTCGCCCGGCCCTGGCCGCGCGCCGATCAGCGTCAGCGCCTCCCAGAGCTTGAGGTAAGCGCGGCTCGGCGGCGCCGTCCGATCCTCGATGAAATGCACCTCGCCATTCGGAAAGGCGCTGGCGCAGCGCGGCGCGGCCAGCACTGTTCCGGGATCGAGCAGCGTCCAGGAGCCGAGCGGGGCCGACGGCACTCCATCGCCGAAGCGCAGCGGCTTCGCCGAGACCTTCGGCAGCTTCTCGGCGATGAGCGCGGCGCGCCGGTGATGGGCATGGGCATAGAGCGCCCAGTTGCGCTGGATAGCGCGGAGCTGCCGCGCCGCATCGCCGATCGAGGCGATGGCGAGGCGCCGCGGCTCGTACCAGAGGTTCTGCGCCCAGGCGGCGGGGCGCGGCGGTCCCGGCGCGAGGAAGAGGCGGCCATGGCGCTCGGCCGGCTCGCCGAGCTCCTGCGCGAGCTCGTCCTCGAAGCCCTCGGCGGCGAGATAGGCGGTCGCCGCCGCCTCAGGCGGCAAGGAAATCCTCGATGACGCCGATCTGCTCCGCGTCCATGAGCGCGGGGGCGTGGCCGATGCCGGGGAACTCGACGAGCCGCGCCTTGGGGCCGCGCGCTGTCATCGCCTCTGCATCGGCGCGGCGCAGCAGGTCGGAGAGGGCGCCGCGGAGGACGAGGGTGGGGCAGGCGATCTTGTCCCAGACGGACCAGAGGTCGACATCGCCCTGAATCGTGGCGAAGGCGCCGGCGATGCCCGGATCGTAGGCGCGGCCGAGCTTGCCGTCCGGCCGCCGCCGCGCGCCATGCTCGGCGAGATGCCGCCATTGCGCATCGGTGAGATTGCCGAAGCTCGCCGAGACCTGGCGCAGATAGGCTTCGAGCTGCGCCAGATCGTCGAAGCCGGGGTCGGCGCCGACATAGGAGGCGATCCGCTCCAGCCCTTCCTTGGCGATGAGCGGCCCGATGTCGTTGATGACGAGGCGGCGGATCGGCGAGCCGGGCTGCGCCGCCAGCATCATGCCGATGAGCCCGCCCATCGAGGTGCCGACGATGTCGAGCTCGGCGACGTCGAGGCGGGCGATGAGGGCCGTCATGTCCGAGAGGTAGAGCGGATAGCCGTAATCCTCGGGATGCGCCAGCCACTCGCTCTTGCCGCGCCCGACGACATCGGGGCAGACGACGCGCCAGCGGCGCGACAGAGCGGCGGCGAGCATGTCGAAGTCGCGCCCGTTCCGCGTCAGCCCGTGAATGCAGAGCACGGTGCGCGCGCCCGGCGGTCCCGGCCACTCGACATAGGCGATGCGATGGAAGCCGTGCGGGCCGAGGCAGGCGAGGCGGTGGCTCGTCATGGAATGGCTGGTCATGGACATGGGCGGCGATCCCGGGCATGGTCGAGGGGCTGGCGCGCTCCGGCGCTCCGGCTCCGGCGTTTCGGCCGCCCTCACGCCGCCATGCCCGGCCTCGAGCCGGGCATCCATCGTGCCGCTGCACCATGGCTTGCCGGCTGAAGCCCGGCAATGACGCGCTCGGGCGCCGAAGGCCGAAGCTACAACATCCGCAGCTTTGTGAAAGGCCGTTTCGAGGCACCGCCCATGACCGAGCTCACGATCGCCGCCCCCATTGCCGCCGACAAGCCGGATTGGCGGCGCCTCTACGAGGGCTACGCCACCTTCTACAAGATGCCGATGACCGATGCGATCGCCGACCGGGTCTGGAGCTGGATCCAGGATCCGGGGCATGTGCTGGAGGCCCTCGTCGTCCGGACTGCCGCGGGGCGCGTCGTCGGTCTCGCGCATTTCCGCGCTATGCCGCGGCCGCTCACCGGCACGACGGCCGGCTTCCTCGACGACCTCTTCGTCGATCCCGAGTTCCGCGGCGGCCGCGTCGGCGAGCGGCTCCTGCTGGCGCTGCGCGATCTCGCGCGCGAGCGCGGCTGGACCGTCATCCGCTGGCTCACGGCGGACGACAATTTCCGCGCCCGCACTCTCTATGACCGCGTCGCCAAGCGGACCATGTGGATCACCTATCAGATGGACCTCTGAGGCGTTGCCGGGGTGCCCGTCATGGCGAGCGCCGCGAATCCATCCAGTTCCCGCGGCCGGCTCCTCGATCGGCGCGTCGCTCCGCTCCTCGCGATGACGAGGCTTCGATCGAGCGGGCCCTGCGCGGCAATGCCATTGCCGCTCGCCGCCCGTCTGCGCTAAGACCTCGCTCATCAGGCATTTCGAGGAACATCGCGGGATGGCCAGCACAGGGCCGCTTTCCGGCATCACCGTCATCGACCTCTCGCGCATCCTGGCGGGACCCTATTGCACGCTCCTGATGGCCGAGCTCGGCGCCCGCGTCATCAAGGTCGAGCCGCCCGGCAAGGGCGACGACGCCCGCCATTACGGCCCGTTCAAGGAGGGGCGCTCGACCTATTTCGTCTCGATCAACCGCGGCAAGCAGTCGATCGCGCTCGATCTGAAGGCGCCCGCGGACAAGCGCGTCTTCGAGGCGCTCCTCGCCAAGGGCGACGTCCTCGTCGAGAATTTCCGGCCCGGCACGATGGAGAAGCTCGGCTATGGCTGGGAGACGCTGCATGCGCGCTATCCCCGCCTCATCTATGCCGCCGCCTCGGGTTTCGGGCATAGCGGCCCCTATTCGCGCCACCCCGCCTACGACATGGTGGTGCAGGGGCTGGGCGGGATCATGAGCATCACCGGCCACCCGGGATCGCCGCCGACGCGGGTCGGCACCTCGATCGGCGATATCGGCGCCGGCCTCTACACGGCGATCGCCGTCAATGCCGCGCTCCTCCACCGCGAGCGCACGGGCGAGGCGACGAAAGTCGACATCGCGATGTTCGACTGTCAGCTCGCCCTCCTCGAGAACGCCATCATGCGCTACACGACGACGGGGGACATTCCGGGCCCGATGGGGGCGCGGCACCCCTCGATCACTCCCTTCGAGGCGTTTCCGACGGCGGATGGCCACATGATCATCGCCGCCGGCAATGACGGGCTCTACCTCAAACTGTGCGCTGCGCTCGGCCGGCCGGATCTGGCGCAGGATCCGCGCTTTGCCACGAACGATCTGCGCAATCGCAACGGCGATGCGCTGCGCGCAGCGCTCGACCCGCTGCTGCGCGGCAAGCCGACCGCCGAGTGGATCGCCATCCTGGAAGGCGCCGGCATTCCCTGCGGCCCCATCAACAATGTGGCGCAGGCCTTGGCGCATCCGCAGGTCAAGGCGCGCAACATGCTGGTCGAGACGAACGATCCCAAGATCGGCACCGTGCGCATCGCCGGCAATCCCATGAAGCTGTCGGCCTTCGCCGATCCGCCGACGCGCCCGCCCGCGCCCGATCTCGACGGCGACCGCGCCCAGATCCTGCGCGAGCTCGGGCTTCAGCCCTAAGGAGGAGAGATGCCGCAGAGCCGCTTGCAGCCGAACCTCGATCCGCACGCCCTGGCGCGCGAGCTGTCCGGCAAGCTCCTCATCGGCGGCGCGCTGCGCCCGGCGGCGTCCGGGCGCACCTTCCCGGTCGAGAACCCGGCGACGGGCGAGGCGATCGGCGCGGCGGCTGAAGGCGGCGCCGCCGATGTCGATCTCGCCGTCGCGGCCGCCGCCGAGGCGCAGAAGGGCTGGGCGAAGCTCGCCTCGCGCGAGCGCGGCCGGCTCGTCGCCGAATGCGGCCGGGCGCTCAACGACCACATCGAGGAGCTGGGCCGCCTCGTCGCGCTCGAGACCGGCAAGGCGCTCCGCACCGAAAGCCGGGTCGAGGCCTCGGTCGTCGCCGATCTCTTCACTTATTATGGCGGCCTCGGCTCGGAGCTGAAGGGCGAGACGGTGCCGTTCCGGCCCGACATGCTGACGATGACGATCCGCGAGCCGATCGGCGTCGTCGGCGCGATCATTCCGTGGAACGTGCCCATCATGCTGATGGCGATGAAGATCGCGCCGGCCCTCGTCGCCGGAAACGCCGTCATCGTCAAGGCGGCGGAGGAGGCGCCCTTGGCGGCGCTCCGCGCCTGCCAGATCATGAACCAGGTGCTGCCGCCGGGGCTCTTCAACCTGCTGACCGGGGACGGCCCCGCCTGCGGCGGCCCGCTCGTCGCCCATAAGGGCGTCGGCAAGGTCACCTTCACCGGCTCGGTCGAGACCGGCAAGATCATCTACCGGACCGCCGCCGAGAAGCTCATTCCGGTCACCCTCGAGCTCGGCGGCAAGAGCCCGATGATCGTTATGGCCGATGCCGATCTCGACAAGGCGGTCGCCGGCGCGGTGACCGGCATGCGCTTCACGCGCCAGGGCCAGAGCTGCACCGCCGCATCGCGCATCTTCGTGCAGGAGGCGGCGCACGACGCCTTCGTCGACATGCTGAAGGCCAAGGTCGACGCCATGAAGATGGGCGACCCGCTCGACGAGGCGACGGATATCGGCGCCATCATCTCGCGCCCGCAATACGACAAGGTCATGTCCTATATCCGCATGGGCGAGGAGACGCCGGGCATGCGCGCCTTGCGCTGCTCGGCGCTGCCGCAGGACGGCAAGCTGAAGCGCGGGCTCTTCGTGCAGCCCGTTCTCTTCACCGGCGCCCGCAACGACAGCCGCATCGCGCGCGAGGAGATTTTCGGCCCCGTCACCTGCATCATCAAATTCCGCGACTACGAGGAGGCGATCCGGCAGGCGAATGACAGCGATTACGGCCTCGCCGCGACGATCTGGACGCGCGATCTCAAGACCGCGCTCGATGCGAGCCACCGCCTCGAAGCCGGCTTCGTGCAGGTCAATCAGAACCTCGTCGTCCAGAGCAATTTGAGCTATGGCGGCGTCAAGAATTCCGGCCTCGGCAAGGAGGCTTCGCTCGAATCCATGCTCGAGCATTTCACCCACAAGAAGACGATCATCATCAATATGGGCTGATGAGGGTGGGTACCGCGGCTCCTGCTTCCGCAATAACCCTCTCCCGCTTGCGGGAGAGGGCAGGGTGAGGGCAATCGCCGCGCCCGGATCATGCCCTTGCCCCGACCCCCTCCCGCACGCGGGAGAGGGGGTCGGCCGTTGACCCAGCATGCGCTGGCGCTGGCGCCTCCTCATCGCGCTTCTGCTGCTGCCGCTCGTCGTCGTCGCATCGGGCCTCCTCTGGCTGCGCGGCTCGCTGCCGCGGACGAGCGGCACCATCGCGCTTGCCGGGCCCAGCGCCGAAATCCGCATCACGCGCGATGCCGCGGGCGTCCCGCATATCGCGGCGGCGAACGATCGCGACGCCGCCTTCGCGCTGGGATTCGTGCACGCGCAGGACCGCCTCTTCCAGATGGACATGATGCGGCGGCTCGGCGCCGGCCGGCTCTCGGAGGTGCTGGGCCCGGCGACGCTCGCCACCGACCGAACGATGCGGACGCTCGGCCTCTACCGCCTCGCCGAAGCCGAGTTCGCCGCGCTCTCGCCGGCGCTGCGCGAGGCGCTCGAAGCCTACGCGGCCGGCGTCAACGCCTTCCTCGCCGAGGGGCGCACCCTGCCGCCCGAATACGCCGTGCTGCGCACTCGGCCCGAGGAGTGGCGGCCTGCAGACAGCCTCGTCTGGGCGAAGTACATGGCGCTCATCCTCGCCGGCAATTACCGCAGCGAGCTGCTGCGCGCGCAGATCGCGACGCATGTGACGCCGGAGCAGCTCGCCCAACTCTATCCGCAGTATCCGAAGGACGCGCCGGTCACGCTCGGGCAGCTGGCGGCGCTTTACCGCGCGCTGCCGCTCGATCGCATCTATGCGGCGCTGCCCGCCGTGGTCGGCCCCACCTTCGCCTCGAACAACTGGGTCGTCGACGGGGCGCATTCGGCGACGGGGAAGCCGATACTCGCCAACGACCCGCATCTCGGCTTCGCCACGCCCGATGTCTGGTACCTGGCGCGCATCGACACGCCGGATCATCACCTCGCCGGCGCGACGGCGCCGGGCACGCCCTTCATCGTCATCGGCCACAACGACCGCATCGGCTGGGGCTTCACGACGACCGAGGGCGATGTCGAGGATGTCTTCGTCGAGCGCCTCGATCCGACCGACCCCGGCCGGTACCTGACGCCGGACGGCGCGCAGCCCTTCGCAACGCGCGAAGAGGAGATCGGCGTGCGCGGAGAGGCGCCCGTCAAGCTGACCGTGCGCTCGACCCGCCACGGTCCCGTCATCTCCGATCTCGGCGGCGCCACGGCTCCGGCGGGCTATGTGCTGGCGCTGCAGGCGACGTTTCTGGCGCCGGGCGACCGCTCGCCGCAGGCGCTGTGGGACGTCAATCGGGCGCGGAATTGGGACGAGTTCAACGCCGCGCTGCAGAACCTCGTCGCCCCCGAGCAGAACATCGTCTATGCCGATGTCGAGGGCCATATCGGCTTCACGGCGCCGGCGCGCATTCCGATCCGCGGCAAGGGCGATGGCTGGATGCCGGTGCCGGGCTGGACGGGCGAATATGACTGGACGGGCTTCATTCCCTTCACCGACCTGCCGCGCGCCTTCGACCCGCCGCGCGGCCGCTTCGTCAGCGCCAATAACAAGATCGTGCCGGACAGCTATCCCTATTTCATCGCCCGCGACTGGGACATCCCGAACCGCGCCGAGCGCATCGAGGCGCTGCTGGACGAGGCGCCGAAGCAGTCGCTCGACGCCTCCGCCGCGATCCAGGCCGACACCCTGTCCCTTATGGCGCAGCGACTGTTGCCGCTCATGCTGAAGATCCAGCCTTCGGACGCGCGCATGGAAGCGGCGCTCGATCTGCTGCGCCGATGGGACGGGCGGATGGATGAGAACGCGGCGGCGCCGCTCGTCTTCACCGCCTGGCTGCGCGAATTGGAGCGCGCGATTTTCGCCGATCGGCTCGGCGTCGCCTTCGAGAGCTACTGGGCGCTGCGCCCGCTCGCCGTGCGCGAGATCATGACGGAGCACCCGGAATGGTGCCGCGACCCGGCCAGGCCAGCCGATGAAGGCTGCACGGCGCGCCTGCAGCAATCCCTCAGCCGCGCTCTCGACGAGCTCGTGCGCGCGCATGGCGCCGACATGACGGCGTGGCGCTGGGGCGCGGCGCATGTCGCGACCTTCGCCCATCCGCTCTTCTCGCGCATTCCGGTTTTGCGCGACGTGCTCGCGGTCGCCATTCCCGCCGGCGGCGGCTCAGATACGGTCAATCGCGGCGGCATGTTCATCGCCGATCCCGAGCACCCGTTCCGCGACGTGCATGGCTCGGGTTTGCGGATGCTCCTCGATTTCTCCGATCTCGACCGCTCGCGCTTCATGGTGGTGCCGGGCCAGTCGGGCAACCCCTTTTCGCCGCATTACGCCGACCTGCTGCGTCCCTGGCACGATTTCGCCTGGCTGACGCTCGGGCGCGAAGTCCAAGGCAGCACTCTCCTCCTGGTGCCGCGATGAGCAAGAAGACGCCGAGCCTTCCCGTCAGCCTTGCCGAGATCCGGGCCGCGGCGGCGGCCATCGCCGGCGAGGTCCTGCGCACGCCGGCGGTGCCGGCGCCGGCGCTCTCGAAGCTGACCGGCGCCGATATCGTCGTGAAGCTCGAAACGCTGCATCCGACCGGCTCCTTCAAGGAACGCGGTGCGCTCAACAAGCTGAAGAGCCTTGCGCCCGAGCAGCGCGCCGCCGGCATCATCGCCATGTCGGCCGGCAACCACGCCCAGGGCGTGGCCTACCACGCCCGCCGCCTCGGCATTCCGGCGACGATCGTCATGCCGGAGGGGACGCCTTTCACCAAGATCGAGCGGACCGCCGCCCATGGCGCGCGCATCGTGCTGCGCGGCGCGGGCCTCTCCGAGGCGCACCGCGCGGCGCAGGCGATCGCCGCCGAGCAGGGCCTCACCTTCGTCCACCCCTATGACGATCCGGCGATCATCGCGGGGCAGGGGACGATCGGGCTCGAGCTCCTCGCCGATTTCCCCGAGCTCGATGCGATCGTCGTGCCGGTCGGCGGCGGCGGCCTCATCTCGGGGATCGCCATCGCCGCGAAGGCGCTCAACGCCGGGGTCGAGATCGTCGGCGTCGAGGCCGCGCTCTATCCCTCGATGCTCGAAGCGCTGCGCGGCAAGCCGGCGCCGCGCCCGGCCGGCGGGCAGACGATTGCCGAAGGCATTGCCGTCAAGGATCCGGGCGTCCTCACGCGCGCCACCGTGTCGGCGCTCGTCTCCGACATCCTGCTCGTCGACGAGAGCGCGCTCGAACGCGCCATCGAGACGCTCCTCGATCTGCAGAAGCTCGTCGTCGAAGGGGCGGGGGCCGCGGCGCTTGCCGCAGTGATGGCGCATCCCGAGCGCTTCCGCGGCCGCCGCGTCGCGCTCGTCCTCTGCGGCGGCAACATCGACGCGCGGCTTCTCGCTTCCGTCCTGATGCGCGGGCTCGTGCGCGGCGGGCGCCTCGTGCGCCTCAGGGCCGAGATCAGCGATTCGCCGGGCGTCCTCGCCAAGCTGACGCATATCATCGGCGAGAAGGGCGGCAACATCGTCGAGATTTATCACCAGCGGCTCTTCCATGACGTGCCGGTGAAGCTCGCCGAGCTCGATGTCGTCGTCGAGACGCGCAATCCCGGTCACGTCGCCGAGATCGTGACCGCGCTCAACGCCGGCGGCTTCCCGACGCGGCTTCTCTCCAATACGGCGGACGAGGCCGGTGCGGCCGCCTCGCGCCGGTCAGACGGCTAGGCCGACGCGGCTGCGGAAGGCGTCGAGCGGCGCGATCTCGAAGCGCTCGACCGTCGCGAAATCGATGGCGCCGGAAAACTCGGCCGCGGCGAGGCGCTCATGGAAGATGCGCGCGACATCGGCGCGCAGCGCCGGAGCGAGGGGCGCGCGGCTGCGCAGGATGAGATCGAAGCGGCGCCGGCGGACGAAACCGTCGAGCTGCAAGGCCCCCATCCGCGTCAGCTCGAATTCCAGGATGAAGCGGGCGCTCTCCTCTTCGCGCCCGCGCGCGCGCTGCTGGTCGCCCGGCCGGCGCTTCAGATAGAGGCGGATGGGCCGGAGCCTTTCGCCTTCGATGAGCGGCAGGGTGAAGACCTGCCATGGCGTCGTCACCGGGTCGGCGGCGATGTCGCGGAGCGCCGCGAGATCGGCCTCGACCCGCTCCTTCAGATCCGCGCGGCCGGCGAGGATGAGGGCGTGATCGAAGCTTTCGCCCGGCCATGCGATGGGCTCGGCGCCGCGCAGGACCGCGAGGATCAGGAGGAAGCTCGCGGCGAGGCGGTCGCCGACCGCAGCGGAGAGGTCGGCGCGGAGCTGCGCCGCGAGCTCCGGCGCCGTATGCGCGACGGCGGCAAGGGCCGTCTGCAGGCTCGGCCATGCCGCGGTAGTCGCCCCGTCGTGGTCGCCGCCATCGGGCGCGAAATTGGGCAGAGAACCGGGAAGCTCCAGGAGGAGAAGGCTCCCCGGCGGCACGGCAAGGCGCGGCGTCAGGGCGAGTGTCCCGAGGGGCGATCGCAGCAGCGTCGAGGCGGCCGTTGCGGCGCCGGGTTCGGCGATGACGCTGGCGACGAGCGCGAGCGATGCGGAGGAACCCGCCGCACGCGGCTCCGTTCCGGCAGCCGGAAGAACGATGCGGACGGTCAGCGGCCCCGCCGCCGGACCGCTCTTGGATTGCGGCGGAGAGAGGCCGGCGGTCGCAACCGAGGCGTCGGAGCCGGCGGCCTCGATGGTCGGCGATGCCGGCGCGGGCTCGGACATTCGTCGCGGCGCCTCGCCCGATGTCCCTTCCGAGGCGGCCGGCAAGGACACCGCCGCCTGCTGCGGGAGGGGAGCGTCCGCCGCGCCGCCATCCCCGGCGATGGTGAGGATTGCGCTGGCCGGCGTTCCCGGCAGCAGGCGCAGCGCGACGGGCGTACCGGCGGGAAGCTTCGGCGCCGGCTCGATCTGCACGGCTCCGGCCGACGTCTCGACAAGCGCGGCGAAGGGACCGAAGGGACGGAGCTTGCCGGTGAAGGCCGGCGGCCGCGCTCCGTCGTCATGAGCTGTCGGCGCTTGCGGCACGTCTACGGCAACGACGCGGAGCGGAATGCCGGTCCCGAGCGGCAGCGCGGGTGGCGTCCGCAGGCTCGGCAGGGCGCGGCCCGGCGCCGCCGATCCCTCTTTGACCGGCGGGGCCCAAGCCGCCGCGGACGGGCCGGCCGGCAGGCTCGCCGAAGCAGAGGCTGCCGCTCGGCCGCGCAGCAGGGCGGCAGCGGAATGGCCGAGGCTGGGCGTGGGCGCCGGAGAAGGCGGCGGGTCGGCGCTCGGCGGCGGGGCGGTGACGCTCTCCGCCGCGAGCGAAGCCTCTGCCGGAGGCTGCGGGCCATTCTCGCCGACGGGATTTGTCTCGGTCGCCGTGCCGTTCGGAAGCTCCGTTGGAGATGGCGGCGGCGCGACGACGATTGCCGTCACTTCGGTGCCGAGATCGAGGAAGGCCGGGGGCGCCGGCTGCGTCGGCTCAGGCGGCGGCGGAGCGAGGCTGGAGCGAGCGAGCGGGATTGCCGGCGCGTCGTCGACGGTGACGATGGCGAGCTTCCCCGGCGCCCCTTTGAGGCTCTGCAAGGTGAGCCGTGCACCATTCGGCAGCGGTATCGGCGCCTCGATCGTGACGGTTCCGAGCGCGGTCAGCAGGAGCGGGACGGCATCGCTCGTGCTCGAAGGCCAGACCACCGTGCCGGAGAGGCTCGCAGACGCGGCGAGCGCGCTCAGCGCCGCGAGCAGGTCCTCCGGCCCGCCGAGCGTCGCGACCGGTAGGTTTGCGAGCGCGGCCGGTGCCGGCGCCAGAGCCGTGGGCAGCGATGTGAGCGCGACGGGAGAGCTCATGCGCGCTGCCGCGGCGACTCAGCTCGGCTCGGCGAATTGCTTGGCGATCGCCTCGACATCGAGAGCGGCCTCGCTGTTGGGATGGCGCGTCAGCAGCGAGGTCTGGCGCCGAATGCTGTCCTTGACGTGGTCGTCGCGGCGGACGATGCCGGCGAGCGGCGGCTCCAGCTTCAGGAACTCGCGGCAGGCCTTGCGCAGCGTGCCGTAGGTGCGCTCGCCGTCGCGCGTGCCGCTCGCCATGTTGACGACGATGCGGATGTCCTCCGAAAGGCGGTCGAGCGCCGTCACCTTGATGAAGGCATAGGCGTCGGTGATCGAGGTCGGCTCGTCGGTGGCGACGACGAGGCAGGTGCGCGAATGGCCGACGAGGACGCGGACGGCGCGCTCGATCCCGGCGCCGAGATCGAGCACGACCCAATCATAGTCTTGGGCGAGCAGGTGCAAATCGCTGCGGAGCCCGGCAAGGCGCGCAGCCGGCAGGCTCGCGAGGCTGCCCGAGCCGGAGCGGCCGGCGAGGATGTCGAAGCCGCCATCGGCGTAGCGCGCCACGGCCTGCGCCATCGTCGCCTGGCCGGCAAGCACGCTGCCGAGGTCGCGCCGCGGCGTCACCCCGAGCTGGACATCGACATTGGCGAGGCCGAGATCGCCGTCGAAGAGCAGCGTTCGCCGACCGGCCTTCGCCAGCGCGTGGGCGAGGGTGATCGAGAGCCAGGTCTTGCCGACTCCGCCCTTGCCGGAGGCGACCGCGATGATGTTGCGCTTGGCCGCGGCGTCGAGCGGCGATGCCGCAGCAGAAAGGGCCGTCATGGGGTTTGCTCCGCGCTGAGAGGGGACGGCGGACCTGCCGCCTCGGGCATGAGAAGACGGGAGAGGGCGACGGGGTTGAGCGGCGTCAGCCCCTCGCCGATATCGGGCGTGATGCCGGCATCGGCGAAGCTGAGGCGCGCCGCATCGGCGGCAGCGAGCAGGCTGCCGAGCCGGTGGACCATGTCGAGCCGCGTCGGCAGGAGCCGCGTGCTGCCGAGCGCGCGGAAGGCGCGCGCGATCTCGGTCGCATCGAAGACATCGCCGCCCGCCGGCAGCACGAGCACGGGCTCGGCATCGGCGGCGGCGATGTAGTCGGCGAGCTCGTCGCGATCGCCCGCGCGATAGGGGTTGATCCCGGCGGTGTCGATGAGGACGAGCGCATCCGCCGGCGCCGCGGCGACGTGCTTGCCCAAATGCCGGGGAGTCTCGGCGCGGTGCAGCGGCACGCCCAGGACCCGCATCAAGGCATCGAGCTGCGCGATACCGCCCGCGCGCAGTGTGTCGGCGGAGATGACTGAGGGCGGCTTCCCGGCCAGCACGGCGCGCGTCGCCATCTTCGCCAGCGACACGGTCTTGCCGGCGCCGGGCGGTCCCACCAGCATCAGCGGGCGGCCGGGGCGCCGATCGGTGAGCGGCGCGAAGGAGAAGACGGCGTCGAGCGCGCCGGCGAGGGCGAGGACCGGCTCCTCGGCCGCGAGCTCGAGCGCGGCGGCGAGCAAGGTCTCGATGAGCCGCGCCGGCGTCCCGTGCGCGAGCAGCGCCTCGTGCAGCACTTCGGGCGTGTCGGGAGCCGGCGGCGCGCCGGGTTCGCCGGCATCGGCCGGACCGTCGAGGGCGGCCGTCACCGAGATCGCCCCCTTGCCGCCGCGCGTCGACAGGATGATGGCGTCGCTGCCGAGCTCGGCGCGGACCAGCGCCATGGCCTCGGGCATCGATCGGGCGGTGAAGGTGCGAAGGCGCATGACTGGGCTCGGCTCAGATCTGCGCCAGCGTCTTGATGCGCGCCTTGGGGTGAATCTCGTTCTGCGACATCACGACGGTCATCGGGCGGAAGCGCTCGATGATGGAGCGCACATAGGGGCGGACCGCCGGGCTCGTCAGCAGCACCGGCGTGTCGCCCGAGGCCGCGAGGCGCTCGAAGGTCTGGCGGACGCTGGCGATGAATTCCTGGAGCCGGCTTGGCGGCATGCTGAGCTGCTTGTCGTCGCCTTGTCCGACGATCGCCTCGGCGAAGCTCTGCTCCCACTGCGGCGACAGGGTGACGAGCGGGATGAAGCCGCCTTCGCCGGTATGCGTGTCGCTGATCTGGCGGGCGAGGCGCGTGCGCACATGCTCGGTGATGACCGAGACGTTGCGGCTGAAGCCGCAGGCCTCGGAGATGCCTTCGAGAATGGTCGGGAGATCGCGGATCGAGATGCGCTCGGCGAGGAGGTTCTGCAGCACGCGCTGGACGCCGCCCAGCGAAATTTGCGCCGGGATGAGGTCGGCGATCAGCTTCTGATGGGATTTGTCGAGCTCGTCGAGCAGCTTCTGCGTCTCGGCATAGGAGAGCAGCTCGGCCATGTTGTCCTTGATGACCTCGGTGAGATGCGTCGTCACCACGGTCTGCGGCTCGACGACGGTGTAGCCGCGAAAGGTCGCCTCCTCGCGCGAGGCTTCCGTCGTCCACAGCGCCGGCAGGCCGAAGGTGGGCTCGTTCGTCGGCTCGCCCGGCAAGGTGATGGGTTCGCCGCGCGGATCCATGACGAGCAGCATGTTGGGCCGCAGATCGCCGCGCCCGGCTTCGAGCTCCTTGACGCGGATGACGTAGCTGTTGGCGGCGAGCTGCAGATTATCCTGGATGCGGACCGATGGCATGATGAAGCCCATCTCGACGGCGAGCTGCCGGCGCAGCGCCTTGATCTGGTCGGTGAGGCGCTGCCCCTTGTCGCTGTTGATGAGGCCGAGGAGCGCGTAGCCGAGTTCGAGGCGAAGCTGATCGATCTGCAGCGCTGTGGTGATCGGCTCCTCCTTGACCGGGGCAGGGGCCGCCTTCGCCTGGCTCGCGGCCTCGGCCGCGCTCTTCTCGCGGCTGGTCGTGAGGCGCCAGGCGGCGCCGCCCGTCAGCGCGGCAAGGGCGAGAAAGGGGAGGAACGGCACGCCGGGCAGCACCGACAGCGCCACCATGAGGACCGAGGCGAGGCCGAGCGCCGAGGGGTATTTCGAGAGCTGGCCGAAGAGCGCCTTGTCGGCCGAACCGACGACGCCCGCCTTGGAGACGAGCATGCCCGCGGCCGTCGAGACGATGAGCGCCGGGATCTGCGAGACGAGCCCGTCGCCGACGGTGAGCAGCGTGTAGGACTGCGTCGCCTCGCTGAAGGAGAGATTCTTCTGCGCGATGCCGATGATGATGCCGGCGACGATATTGATGAAGGTGATGATGAGGCCGGCGACGGCGTCGCCGCGGACGAACTTCGAGGCGCCGTCCATGGCGCCGAAGAAATTGCTTTCGTCCTCGATCTCGGCCCGGCGCTTCTTGGCGCCGGCCTCGTCGATGAGCCCGGCCGAGAGGTCGGCGTCGATGGCGAGCTGCTTGCCCGGCATGCTGTCGAGGCTGAAGCGCGCGGCGACCTCGGCGATGCGCCCCGAGCCTTTGGTGATGACGACGAAATTCACCACGACGAGGATGGTGAAGACGATGCCGCCGATGATGAAGTTGCCGCCCATGACGAAGTTGCCGAAGGCGGCGATGACGTGTCCGGCCGCCGTCGGACCCTCGTGCCCGTGGCTCAAGATGAGCCGCGTCGAGGCGAGGTTGAGCGCGAGGCGCAGCATCGTCGCGATGAGGAGCGTCGTCGGGAAGGCGGAGAATTCGAGCGGTCGCTGAATGAAGAGGGCGACCATCAGGATGAGGACGGAGAGCGTCATCGAGGCCGCGAGGCTGAAATCGAGCAGCCAGGTCGGCATCGGCAGGATGAGGACGACGAGGATCGCGACCACCCCCAGCGCGAGCGCGATCTCGCCGCGCTTCAGCGTCGCGCCGATGCGCTCCAGGAAGGCGTTGGGCGAGGGAACGGCGGCGTCGGTCATGGCGGAGCCGTTCCCCAACAGAAGCTGTTCCCCCTCGCCCCCGCGTAGCGGGGGCTGCGCGGGTCGAGAGGGGAGGCGGCGTCCGCATCTTCGGCGAGCACGGTTGGGTCCCCGGCTACAGCGCGACCCGCTCCAGCTCGTGGGGCGGCGGCACGGCGAGGCCGTCCTGGCGGTATTGCTGCAGCTTGTTGCGCAGCGTGCGGATGGAGATGCCGAGGATGGTCGCCGCATGCGTGCGGTTGCCGAGGCAATGCTGCAAGGTCTCGAGTATGAGATCGCGCTCGACGGCGGCGACGGTGCGGCCGACGAGCGGGCCCGCGCCCGCGCCGGCCTTGCCGGGCTCCGGCTGTGCCGGCGACAGCATCACCGCCTCGGGCCCGATCTCGCCGCCGCCGGAGAGCAGCACGGCGCGGTGCATGGCGTTTTCGAGCTCGCGCACATTGCCGCGCCAGGGATGTCGGGCGAGCGCCTGGATGAGGGCGGGGGACAGCGAGCCGAAGGCGATGCCGTTGGCGGCCGCGTATTTCTTGGCGAAATGCTCGGCCAAGGGCGCGATGTCGCGCGGCCGCTCGCGCAGCGCCGGCAGGCGAAGGTTCACGACGTTGAGGCGGAAATAGAGATCCTCGCGGAAGCTGCCCTTGCGCACCTCCTCTTCGAGGTCGCGGTTCGAGGTGGCGAGGAGGCGGATGTCCACCTTGATGGGATGCGTGCCGCCGACGCGGTCGATCTCGCGCTCCTGGATGGCGCGCAGCAGCTTCGCCTGGAGGCGCGGGTGCATCTCGCTGATCTCGTCGAGCAGCAGGGTCCCGCCGTTGGCCTCCTCGAACTTGCCGATGCGGCGCGCGACGGCGCCGGTGAAGGCGCCCTTCTCATGCCCGAAAAGCTCCGATTCGAGGAGGTTCTCAGGAATCGCGGCGCAATTCACCGAGATGAAGCTCTGCTTGGCGCGCCGGCTCTTGCGGTGGATGAAGCGGGCGAGAACCTCCTTGCCGGTGCCGCTTTCGCCGGTGAGAAGAATGCTTGCCTCCGACGGCGCCACCTGCTCGGCGAGGCGCAGCGTCTTTTCCATCGCCGGGTCCTGCCAGACGAGCGCGCTCGATTCCTCGGCGACGGCTTCGAGCACGGCGGCGATGAGCGCGGCGTCGGGCGGCAGGGGAATGTATTCCTTCGCTCCCGCCTTGATGGCGCGCACCGCCGCCTCGGCATCGGTGCCGATGCCGCAGGCGACCACCGGGACGATGATGCGCTCTTGCCGCAGGCTCTCGACCATGCGGCCGATATCGAGCTTCACATCCATCATGACGAGGTCGGCGCCCTGGCCCGAGCGCAGCGCCGCGAGCGCCGCCTCGATGTCGCCGACATGCGCGACCTTGGCGCCACGTGCGAGCGCTATCTTGCCCGCCGTGCTGATGTAGCCCTCGAGGGGGCCGAGGATGAGGAGACGCATCGTGCTTTAATCCGCTCTGAGGAAATGCGGCGTCAGGACCGCTCGGCCTTGACGATTTCCGTCATGGTGACGCCGAGCCGCTCGTCGACGACGACGACCTCGCCGCGGGCGACGAGGCGGTTGTTGACATAGATATCGATCGCCTCGCCCACCTTGCGGTCGAGCTCGACGACGGCGCCGCGGCCGAGCTTCAGGAGCTGGCTCACCTGCATGGTGGCCCGCCCCAGCACCGCCGAGATCTGCACCGGCACGTCGTAGACGGCTTCGAGGTCCTTGGCGTTCGACGCCGCGCGCTGCTCCGTGGCGCCGGCGGCGCGCGCGTCGCCTTCGAGCTCGGCGAGCTGGAGATTCTCGTTCTCATCCATTGACCGTCTCCTCATTGCCGCCGGCGGCGGCCTCCGGGGTGTCGTTCGTCTGGCTCAGCCCGGCGATGGCGCGGGCCATCGCCGCCTCGATCTCGCGCAGCGTGCGCGCGGTGTCCCGCTCGGCGCCGCCATCGGCCCATTCGACGCGGCAATCGGCGCCGGTCAGCGCCTCGTCGGCGAGAATGACGAGCTTGCCGGCGAAGCCGCCATTGGCGGCGAGCGGGGCGATGCGGCGCTGCGCCTCCTCGAAGAGGGCGTCGGGCAGGCGCAGCGCCAAGCGCGGCTCGTCGATGCATTCGGCGAGGCATTCCTTGAGGAGCGCCGCGATCTCGGTGAAGCCGTCGCGCCGCGTCAGCGCCGGGAAGAGCTTGGCAATGGCGAGGCGGGTCAGCTCGATCGTCTGCTTCTCGCTTTCGCGCCGCAGCGAAGCCCGCTCTTCGAGGAGCGCGGAGAGGCGTTCGGCAATGGCCGCGAGGGCGGCGGCGAGGCGCTCCTCATGCGCGCTCACGGCCTCGGCGCGCCCTTTCGCATGGCCGGCGGCGTAGCCTTCCTCCCGGCTCTTGGCTTCGGCCGCCGCGAGCTCGGCGCGGGTGAGGACGGGCTCGGCCGCGCCTTTGCCGGGCCGCGCGGTGAGCGCGCCGGCGGCGGGGCCGTCGAAGCAATTGTCGAAGAGGAATTTCTGCGCGACCGCCATGGCCGATCCTAATAGACCAGCTCGTCATCGCCCTTGCTGTCGGCGATGACGATCTCGCCGCTGGCGGCGAGATCCTTGGCGAGGGCGACCATATAGCCCTGCGCCTCCTCCACGTCGCGCAGGCGCACCGGCCCCATCGCCTGCATTTCCTCGCGCAGGAGCTTGCCGGCGCGCTCGGACATGTTCGAGAAGAAGAGATCGCGCAGCGATTCCGAGGCGCCTTTCAGCGCGATCGGCACCTTGACCTTGTCGGCGTTGCGCAGGATCGCCTGGATGGCGGTGGCATCGAGCTTGCTCAGATCCTCGAAGGTGAACATGAGCGCCTTGATGCGCTCGGCCGAGTCGCGGTTGCGCTCCTCGAGCGCGGTGATGAAGCGGCTCTCCGTGTTGCGGTCGAGGCTGTTGAAGATTTCGGCGATGAGCTCGTGCGCATCGCGCCGGTTCGTGCGCGCGAGATTGGTGAAGAACTCGGTGCGCAGCGTGCGCTCGACGTCGTCCAGCACCTCCTTCTGCACCGCCTCCATGCGCAGCATGCGCATGACGACTTCCATGGCGAAGCTCTCGGGAAGCTGCGCCAGGACGCGGGCGGCGTGCTCGGACTTGATCTTGGAGAGGACGACGGCGACCGTCTGCGGGTACTCGTTCTTGAGGTAGTTCGCCAGCACCACCTCGTTGACGTTGCCGAGCTTGTCCCACATGGTGCGGCCGGCGGGGCCGCGTATTTCCTCCATGATGGTGTTGACGCGCTCTTTGCCGAGAACCTTCGTCAGCAGGCGCTCGGTGCTCTCATAGGTGCCGATGAGCGAGCCCGTCGCCGAGATCTGGTCGGCGAAGTCGATGAAGAGGCGCTCGACGATGTTCGAGCTGACGGTGCCGAGATTGGCCATCGTCTGGGAGATCTCCTTGATCTCCTCGTCATCCATGAGGCTGAAGAGCTTCGCCGTGTGCTCATCGCCCAGCGACAGGATGAGGATCGCCGCCTTCTCGGGGCCCGTGAGCGAGCGGATGTCCTCGCGCATGCGCATGGCTCAGCCGCTCCCTCAGGCGTTCTGGTACATCCAGGAGCGGACGATCGCGACCGCCTCCTCGGGATGCTTGTCGACGATCTCGCCGATCTTCTTGATGCTCGAAGCGCGGACGCGGCCTTCGACCTGGCTGATGTCGATCATCTGCTCGATATTGTCGAGCGGACCGCCGGCGGGGGCGGCGGTGGCGGGAACGCCGGCCGCGGCGACGGCGGTGGGCGGCGGCAGCGCGCCGGCGACGGCGGCGGGCGGCGGCGTCAGCAGGCGCTGCCCCTCGGGTCCCGGCAGCGCGGCGGCGCCGCCGCCGGGCGGCGCCTCCAGCATGCGCGTCACCACCGGCTTGACGACGAGCAGCAGGACGAGGACGCCGAGAAGGGCGAGGGCGAGAGGCTCGGCCGTCTTCAAGAGGTCGCTCTTGCTGAAGCCGAGCAAGCCGTCGGCGCTCGCCGCGGCCGCCGGCTCGTCGGGCGTGATGAAGCGCAGGTTGACCACCTTGACGCTGTCGCCGCGCTTCTCATCGAAGCCGATGGCGGTGCGGACCAGCGTCTCCAGCTCCTTCAGCTCCTCGGGCGAGCGCGGCTGATACGTCTTCTTGCCATCGGCGCCGCTCGTATAGGTGCCGTCGACGAGGACGGCGACGGAGAGGCGCTTGACGACGCCGCCCTCGCGGACCTGGCTCTTCACCGTCTTGCTGATCTCGTAATTCGTCGTCTCCTCGTTGCGGCCGTTCTTCGACTGGCCGCCGGTGGCGGCCTTGTTGGCCTGCGCGTCGGGGAGGTTGTTGGCGACGGTGACGGGCTGGTCGCCGCCGTCGCTGCTGCTGCTGGTCTCGCTCACCGTCTGGGTCGAGCGCACGACCTGGCCGTCGGGATCGAAGCTCTCGGTGCTGGTCGTCAGCTTGTCGAAATCCATATCGGCGTGGACCTCGACCCGCGCCTTGCCGGGGCCGACCGAGCGCTCCAGCATGTCCTCGACGCTGCGCGAGAGCCGGTTCTCGTAATTGGCGCGCATCTCCTCCGTCGTAAGGCCGCCGGTCCCAGGATCGCTGCCGTCATCGGTGCCGCGCGCCAGGAGATTGCCCTCGCTGTCGACGATCGAGATGCGGCCGGGGCGCAGGCCCGGCACCGCCGCGGCCACCAGGTGCTGGATCGCCGAGACCTGCATCTTGCCGAGGCGGTCGCTGCCGCGGGTCTTGATGACGATCGACGCGCTCGGCTCCTGCTTCTCGCGCGAGAAAAGCTCGCGCTCCGGCAGGACGAGGTGCACGCGCGCCGCCTGGACGAGGTCGATCGATGAGATGGTGCGGGCGAGCTCGCCTTCGAGCGCGCGCAGGTGATTGACGTTCTGGACGAAGCTCGAGGTGCCGAGAGCCTCGCCCTTGTCGAAGATCTCGTAGCCGACCGAGCCGCCGTGCGGCAGGCCGGATTCGGCCATGGCGATGCGCAGCCGCGCCACCTGGTCCGTCGGAACCAGGATCTCGGTCCCGTTGCCGCGAAGCTGGTAGGGGACGTTGAGCGCTTCGAGCTTCTGCACGATCTGGCCGCTGTCGCGCGTATCGAGGTCGCTGTAGAGCAGCCCGTAGCTCGGCGTCGCGATTCGGGTGCTGATGAAGACGAAAAAGCCGATGGTGGCGGCGAGGACACCGGCGATGGCGGCAAGGCGAACGGGACCGAGATTGCGCAGGTTGAGAAGGAGCCCGTTCACGTTCTCGCTCATGGCTTCAACCGCGGGGCGTGCGGCGCGGTTCCGACCCTATCGAGACGCGGGTAAAAAGCCGGTTAATGCTAGGCAGCTTTTGCCTAGGAGCGGCAAATCTTGCCGAGGCGCGGGGCGGCTGGTGCCGAAACCCGCGGCCGCGCCGTTGGCTTCTCGCCATGCCGCGAGGAGACGCAAGCGCTGCGACGGATCGCGCGAGCCGCGCCTTGGCGCGCGCCCGCGCCGCTCTCGATCGGCGCCGCATCGGCGCCGCCATGGCGGCGTACCGCAGCGCGCTGCGGCACGGCATCGCGCTCATCGACATCGCCGAGGAATACTGGAAATGCCTGATGCTCGCGGGGCGCTTCGCGGCGGCCTGGACGGTGAGCGATGCCGTACTGCGCCGCCGCGCCGGGCTGCCCGAAAGCGGCCTTCCCTATCATGTGCGGCAAGTCTGGGACGGAACGCCGCTCGCCGGACGCAAGGTGCTGCTGCGCTGCTTTCACGGCCTCGGCGACACTCTCCAGTTCATCCGCTTCGTGCCGCGCCTGCGGCGGCTTGCCGCCGACCTCGTCGTCGAGGCGCAACCGGAGCTGATCGGGCTGCTGCGCTCGGTACCGGGCATCGGCCGGATCGTCCCGCTCGGCGCCGGCGATGCCGAGCCGCACGAGGTCGCGATCGAATCGATGGAAGTCCCCCACGCTCTCCGCCTCAGGCTCGCCGAGCTGCCGGGACCGGTACCCTACCTGTGGGTCGAGCAGCGGCGCGGCACAGCGCTGCCGAGAGACGGTCGGCGCCGCGTCGGGCTCGTCTGGGAAGCCGGGGGCTGGGACCCGCGCCGGTCGCTGCCGGTCTCGAGCTTCCGGCCGCTCGCCGAGATGCCCGGCCTCGCGCTCTTCCGCCTCCAGCGCGGTCCGGCGCTCGGCGCCTTCGAAAGCGGCGCGTCGGCCGCGCCGCGCTTCGATGCGGGGGGCACGACGAGCGACGACGTGGTCGCGACCGCGGCCGCCATCCTCCAGCTCGACCTTGTCATCACCGTCGATACGGCGGCGACGCATCTGGCGGGCGCGCTCGGCGCCCGGGTCTGGACGCTGCTGCCCTTCGCGGCCGATTGGCGCTGGCTCGCGGCCGGGCGGCGGTCGCCCTGGTATCCGAGCATGCGGCTCTTCCGCCAGGAGCGGCCGGGCGATTGGCAGGCGCCGCTCGCCGAACTCTTCCGCCGGCTCCGGAGCGGCGAGGCGTGGGGGAGAGCCCCCGGGATTCAGCGGCTGCGATCGAGGCTGCGGTAGTCTTGCAAGCGGGTGACGCGCAGCCCGGCGAGGCCGTGGCTGTCAATGAGGCGCTGCCAGGACAGGAACTCTTCGAGCGACAGCTTGTAGCGACTGCAGGCATCCTCCAAAGTGAGGACGCCGGAGCGGACGGCGGCCACCACTTCCGCCTTGCGGCGGATGACCCAACGCTTGGTGTTGGGGGGCGGCAGCTCGGCAAGGCGGAGCGCCCGCGCATCTTCGCGGAGCGGTGCGCCGGCCGAGGCGTTGCCGGTCCCGGTTGCCTGGGTTCTCTCTTGCATAACCCGGACGCTAATCCGGCGGCTTTTAAAAAAGCGCTAAAGCCGCCGACCCTGTTCGACCCTTCCGTTTGTCGGGCAGGATTTGCGAGGTTTGACAAGGGGATGGTGCTCGCCGATCATTCCCCGTCTCGGCAGCGAGGGAGGAGCGCATGGCGGAGGGCAGCGGGGTGCGGCGGGTCGCGGTGATCGGCGCCGGCACCATCGGCGCGAGCTGGGCGGCATACTTCCTCGCCCGCGGCCTCGCGGTCACTGCGAGCGATCCCGCCCCGGAGGGTGAGGCCTTTCTCGGCCGCTATATCGCCAATGCCTGGCCGGCGCTGCGGCGCCTCGGCCTCGCCGCGGGGGCGGAGCCCGCCTTCCGCTTCGAGCGCGATCCCGTCGCCGCCGTCGCCGGCGCGGATTTCGTCCAGGAGAGCGGTCCCGAGCGCGAGGAGGTGAAGACCGCGCTCTTCGCCCGGCTCGATGCGGCGCTTCCGCCCGAAGTCGTCATCGCGTCGAGCTCCTCGGGACTGCTTATGAGCCGGATTCAGGAGGGTTGCCGGCATCCGGAGCGCTGCGTCATCGGCCATCCCTTCAACCCGCCGCATCTCGTTCCGCTCGTCGAGGTGGTGGGCGGCGCGAAAACCGCTCCCGCCGCGATCGAGCGGGCGATGGCGTTCTACGCCGCGATCGGCAAGAAGCCGATCCGCATCCGCAAGGAGGTGAAGGGCCACCTCGCCAACCGCCTTCAGGCGGCGCTCTGGCGCGAGGCCATCCACCTCGTCGCCGAAGGTGTCGCGAGCGTCGCCGATGTCGATGCCGCGATCGCCCACGGGCCGGGGCTGCGCTGGGCGATCATGGGACCCAACCTCACCTTCCATCTCGCCGGCGGCGAGGGCGGGATCGAGCATTTCATGCGCCACCTCGCCGTCCCGCTCGAAGGCTGGTGGGACGATCTCGGGACGCCGAAGCTGGACCCCGCGGTTCAGGGCAAGATCATCGAGGGCGTCCACGCAGAGGCGGGCGGCCGCAGCATCGCCGAGCTCGCGGCGGAGCGCGACCGCATCCTGCTCGACATTCTGGAAGCGGTGCAGCGGAAAGCGGCGAAATAGGAGACGTAGCTCGACAATCGCCGCAGGTCTGAGGGCGTGATGGATATCGTTCCCTCTCCGCCCCGTCGGGGCGGAGAAAGGATGACTTCAGACCCGCAATGTGAAAGCGACAGCCCACAAGGGGAGGGCGGCGGCCGCTCAGCCCTTGCCCGTCCCGCCCTTGTCGCCGGGCGCCGGCCAGTCGCGCCAGCCCTTGCCGACCTTGCGCCCGAGATGGCCGGCCCGGACTTTCTGCTTCAGGAGGGCCGGCGGGCGGAAGCGCTCGCCATAGGCTTCGTGCAGGATTTCCTGGACCTGGAGCGAGAGGCTGGTCGTCGTCGCGTCCATGAGCTCGAAGGGGCCCATCGGATGGCCGAGACCGAGCCGGCAGGCGGTGTCGATGTCCTCGGGCGAGGCGACGCCCTCTTCGACGAGCCGGATCGCCTCGATGATGAAGGCGTGGAGGACGCGATTGACGGCGAAACCCACCACGTCCTTGACGCGGATCGGCGTCTTGCCGGCGGCGCGGCAGAGCCGGATGGCGCTTTCCACCGTGTCCTCGGCAGTGTCGAAGCCGGGGATGATCTCGACGAGCTTCATGCGCGAGACCGGCGAGAAATAATGCGTCCCGAGAAACCGCCGGCGCCGCGCCGGCGCGAGGCAGGAGGCCAGCGTCGAGATGGCGATGCTCGATGTGTTGGTGGCGAAGAGGCAATGAGGCGCGCAGATCCCGTCGAGCTGACGCCAGAGCTCCGTCTTCACCGCCTCGTCCTCGAACACCGCCTCGATGACGAGGTCGCGATCGGCGAAATCGGCGAGCTCGGTCGTGCCGACGATCCGCGAGAGCGCCGCCGGCCGCTCTTCCGCGCGATAGAAGCCGCGGCCGATCCCCTTGACGAGAATGCCGTCGAGGCGCTGCGAGGCGGCGGCGAGAATCGCCTCGCTCGTGTCGCCGAGCAGGACCTCGTGACCGGCGAGCGCATAGACGAGGGCGATCTCGGCGCCCATCAGCCCGGCACCGAGGACCCCGATCTTCTCCGCCGCCACGCTCAGCCGCGCAGCTTGATGGCCGCGAGCGCGGCGGGCCGCGCATAGCAGCGCTCGAGCCAGCCCTTGACCTTGGCCTGGCCGGCGAGGTCGAAGCCGCGCACGCGGAACATGATCGAAGCGAGGTTGAGGTCGGCGACGGTGAAGGCGCCGCCCAGCAGGTAGTCGCGCCCGGCGAGCGACTTCTCCAGGACGGCGAGCGGCGTCGCCAGCGCCTTCAGCGCCTCCGCCGCCTTCGCCGCATCGCGCTGCTCGGGCGGCAGGATGATTGTGTTGTAAGCCCAGGTGGTGAGGGACGGCTCCACTTCGCTCATTCCCCAGAAGCTCCATTGCCAGGTCTTCGCCTCCTCCTCGATCGCCGTCGGATAGAGGCCGCGCCCGTAGCGCTTGGCGAGGTAGAGGTTGATCGCGAGGCTCTCCCACAGGGTGAAATCGCCGTCCTTGATCGCCGGAATGCGGCCATTGGGATTGATGGCGAGGAAGCTTTCCTGCTTGACGCCGCCATCGGCGAAGCCGACCCGGACATGCTCGTAGGCGAGGCCGAGCTCCTGCGCCATCCAGAGCGTGCGGAACGTCCGCGATTGGGCGATGCCGTAGATGCTGAGCGTCATGGAGCCTCCGAACGGAGTGGATGAAAGGGCGCGGCCACCACGCTTCTCGATAGATCATCCAAGCCGCCGAGACAATCCGCCTCGAACGGCGCTTCGAGGGGCGCTTGGGCCAGGCGGCGAATTGCGCGTCTTCGGCTTTTCGCCCATGATCGGAGCAAACGCCGATAAGGGCGTGACGAACAGAGGAAGCGCCATGCGCGGGATGATGATGGATCGGCCCCTCTTGGTCTCGGGGCTGATCGAGTATGCGGCGCGCTATCACGGCGACACCGAGATCGTGTCGCGGACGATCGAGGGCGGGATCCATCGCGCCACCTATGCCGGGCTGGAGGCACGGGCGAAGCGCCTTGCCAAGGCGCTGGCGCGGCTCGGGATCGGCTCCGGCGACCGCGTCGCGACGCTCGCCTGGAACGGCTACCGCCATCTCGAACTCTATTTCGGCGTCTCCGGCATGGGGGCGGTCTGCCATACCGTCAATCCGCGCCTCTTCCACGACCAGCTCCGCTACATCGTCAATCATGCCGAGGATGCCGCGCTCTTCTTCGACCTCACCTTCCTGCCGCTGGTCGAGGCGCTGGCCCCCGACTTCCGCAGCGTGCGCCACTTCGTCGTCATGACCGACCGCGCGCATATGCCGGCGGCAAACGTGCCGAACCTCCTTTGCTACGAGGAGCTGATCGCCGGCGAAGACGCCGACTACGTCTGGCCGCTTCTCGACGAGAACACCGCCTCCTCGCTCTGCTACACCTCGGGGACGACGGGCAATCCCAAGGGCTCGCTCTATTCGCACCGCTCGACGGTGCTGCACGCCTTCGGCTCCTGCATGGCCGATGCCTGCGCCGTCTCGATGTTCGACACGGTTTGCCCGGCCGTGCCCATGTTCCACGCCAATGCCTGGGGCGTCCCCTACGCCGCGGCGATGTGCGGGGCCAAGCTCGCGCTCCCGGGCGCCCAGCTCGACGGCAAGAGCCTCTTCGAGCTCTTCGAGAGCGAGCGCGTCACCCTCAGCCTCGGCGTGCCGACGGTCTGGCTGGGTCTCCTCAAATATCTCGACGACAATCGATTGCGCTTGACGACGCTGAAGCGCACCCTCATCGGCGGCTCGGCCGTTCCGCTCGCCATGATCGAGGCGTTCGAGGAGCGCTACAAGGTCGAGGTGCTGCACGGCTGGGGCATGACCGAGATGAGCCCGATCGGCACCATCGGCACCCTGAAGCCGGCGGTCGCCGCGCGCCCCGCCGCCGAGCGCTACCGCTACAAGGTGAAGCAGGGGCGCGGGATCTTCGGCGTCGATCTCAAAGTCGTCGACGCCGCCGGCCGCGAGCTGCCGCGCGACGGCGTCTCGCGCGGCGAGCTCCTGGTGCGCGGGCCCTGGGTCATTTCCGGCTACTACAACGATGCGGCGGCGAGCGCCGCCGCCTTCGACAAGGACGGGTGGTTCCGCACCGGCGACGTCGTCACGATCGATGCCGAGGGTTACATCCAGGTCGTCGATCGCAGCAAGGACGTCATCAAGTCGGGCGGCGAATGGATCAGCTCGATCGACGTCGAGAATGCGGCGATCGGTCATCCCGATATCGCCGAGGCGGCGGTGATCGGGATTCCGCATCCGCGCTGGGGCGAGCGTCCGCTCCTCATCATCGCGGCGCGCGAGGGCAGCCGGCCGGACAAGAAAGACATCCTGCGCTATCTCGCCGGCAAGCTCGCCAAGTGGCAGCTTCCCGACGACATCGTCATCGCGCCCGAGATTCCTCACACCGCGACGGGCAAGATCCTGAAGACGCGGCTGCGCGAGATCTATCGGCACCGCAGGCCGCCCGCCGCGGAGTAGGGTGATGGGCCGCCTCGCGGGCAAGGCCGCCTTCGTCACCGGCGCCGCCTCCGGCCTTGGCCGCGCCATCGCCCGGCTGTTCGCGGCTGAAGGCGCGCGCGTCGCGCTCGCCGACACCGACAGCGCCGGCGGCCAGGCGCTTGCCGCCGAACTCGGCGAGCGCGCCCTCTTCCTCGCTCACGACGTGAGCGAGGAAGCGGCCTGGATCGCCAATCTAGGCGCCGCGGCCGCCGCCTTCGGCCGGCTCGACATTCTCGTCAACAACGCCGGGATCGGCCCGACCGGGACAATCGAGAAGCTGTCGCTCGAGGATTGGCGGCGCGTCCACCGCGTCAACCTCGACGGCGTCTTCCTCGGCTGCAAGCACGCGCTGCCGCATCTGCGCGCGGCGGGCGGCGGCGCGATCATCAACATGTCCTCGGTGGCGGGCCTCATCGGGACGCCGACCCTCTTCGCCTATGGATCGAGCAAGGCGGCGGTGCGCCAACTGACGAAATCGGTGGCGCTCCACTGCGCCGCCAGGGGCGACGGCATTCGCTGCAACTCGATCCATCCCGCCTTCATCGCGACGCCGATGGTCGACCGCATGGTGGCGACGGCGCGCGCCCCGGCCGAGGCGCGGCAGGCTCTGGCCGATCAGGTGCCGCTCGGCCGACTGGGCGAGGCCGAGGAGGTAGCTCGCCTCGCGCTCTACCTCGCCGGCGACGAGTCGCGCTTCGTCACCGGCGCCGAGTTCGTCATCGATGGCGGGCTGACGGCGCGCTGAGCTGCAGCGGGATGCGACATTTTGCCGTCGTCGGTCTCAAGCGGCACGGATGTTCGGCCCCGGCGCGGCCGAATGACGAGACCGCCGGCGGCGCGGATTGGCGCAGCGCCGAGGACAGCGTCAGCGCATCGTGAATTTGCGCGGCATCGGCCCGCGTGTATACTCCCGGTGGGTATCGCGAGCGAGGCATGCTCGGGCGAGGGGCTGCGGCCGGCGCCGCGGCTCGCGCATGGAATAGCTGCGGACGTCAGCCGTTCACAAAGGGCGGACGGCGACCGGCAAGGGACCTGCCTCTGTGGTGTTCGAGAGGATAGAAAGGTCGTTCGGTGTCAGAGGTGATACAGGCCGAGACATGCCGATGCGCCGCACGCGATCAAGCAAGCACCTGATCTTGCCACAACTTTGCCTGAATGCCGTGTCATAACTGGCATGTAAGACGCTTCTCTTGTCACGCGTTTGCGGAGCATTGAGTGCGTGTTTAAACGAAAAATAACCATTTGAAGCGCATCCTTTATTTCGCAAGACGCGTTTACACCAGAAGTAGCGGCTCTTTCCCATTCGAGGTGCGTGATGCCTTCGGAAGACGGACTTTTCGGTCTTTTTTCAAGACTGTATGAAAGCCAGCGGGAAGTGGAAATGTCCCTGGAGGACTATCTCCGGGGCTGCGCCGATGACCCGAAGATGATGGCGAGCGCGGCCGAGCGCATGCTCGACGCGATCGGCGAGCCGCAGGTGGTGGACACGAGTCTCGATTCGCGACTCGGCCGCATCTTCATGAACCGCACGATCAAGGTGTATCCCGCCTTCGCCGACTTCTTCGGTATGGAGGAGACGATCGAGCGGATCGTCGGTTTCTTCCGTCACGCCGCGCAGGGCCTCGAAGAGCGCAAGCAGGTGCTCTACCTGCTGGGACCGGTCGGCGGCGGCAAGTCCTCGCTCGCCGAGCGTCTGAAGCTGCTGATGGAGAAATGCCCGGTCTATGTGCTGAAGGCGGGCGACACCGTGAGTCCCGTCTTCGAGAGCCCGCTCGGCCTCTTCGATCCGAATGCGATGGGCGAGGCGCTGGAGAAGCGCTACGGCATCCCGATGCGGCGCTTGCCGGGCGTCATGTCGCCCTGGGCGGTGAAACGCCTCCAGGAGTTCGGCGGCGACATCACGAAATTCCGCGTCGCGCGCCTCATGCCCTCGCGCCTCAAGCAGATCTGCATCTCCAAGACCGAGCCCGGCGACGAGAACAACCAGGACGTTTCGAGCCTCGTCGGCAAGGTCGACATCCGCAAGCTCGAATTCTTCAGCCAGAACGATCCCGACGCCTACTCCTATTCGGGCGGCCTCAACCGCACGACGCAGGGCATCCTCGAATTCGTCGAGATGTTCAAGGCGCCGATCAAGATGCTGCATCCGCTGCTCACGGCGACGCAGGAGGGCAACTACGTCGGCACCGAGAATATCGGCGGCCTGCCCTACCAGGGCATCATCCTCGCCCATTCGAACGAGGCGGAGTGGCAGAGCTTCAAGAACAACAAGAACAACGAGGCGTTCATCGACCGCATCAGCGTCATCAAGGTGCCCTACTGCCTGCGCGTCACCGAGGAGCGGAAGATCTACGAGAAGCTGCTGCAGACGAGCGAACTCGCCAATGCGCCCTGCGCGCCGGGCACGCTCGAGATGCTGGCGCGCTTCGCCGTGCTGTCGCGCCTGAAGCCGCACGAGAACTCGAATCTCTACTCGAAGATGCGCGCCTATGACGGCGAGAGCCTCAAGGACACCGACCCGCGCACCAAATCCGTGCAGGAATATCGCGACGCCGCCGGTGTCGACGAGGGCATGGAAGGCATCTCGACGCGCTTTTCCTTCAAGGTGCTGTCGGGCACCTTCAACTTCGACACGCTCGAAGTCGCCGCCGATCCCGTCCACCTCATGTATGTGCTGGAGCAGGCGATCTGGCGCGAGCAGTTTCCCGAGGAGACCGAGAAGAAGTATCTCAACTTCATCAAGAGCGAGCTGGCGCCGCGCTACGCCGAGTTCATCGGCCACGAGATCCAGAAGGCCTATCTCGAATCCTATGCCGATTACGGGCAGAACCTGTTCGACCGCTACGTCGCCTATGCCGATGCCTGGATCGAGGATCAGGACTACAAGGATCCGGATACGGGCCAGCTCATGAACCGCGAGCTGCTGAACCAGGAGCTGTCCAAGATCGAGAAGCCGGCGGGCATCGCCAACCCCAAGGACTTCCGCAACGAGGTGGTGAAGTTCGCGCTGCGCGCCCGCGCCAACAATGCCGGCCGCAACCCCGCCTGGACCTCCTACGAGAAGCTGCGCGAAGTCATCGAGCGGCGTATGTTCAGCCAGGTCGAGGACCTGCTCCCCGTCATCAGCTTCGGCTCGAAGAAGGATTCCGAGACCGAGAAGAAGCACACCGACTTCCTGCAGCGCATGGTCTCGCGCGGCTACACCGAACGGCAGGTCCGCCGTCTCGTCGAGTGGTATATGCGGGTCAACAAGGCCGGGTGAGGCCGCCCAAGGAGGCGCCGAGGTGAACATCGTCGACCGCCGTCCCAACCCGAAGGGCAAGAGTCTCGGCAATCGCCAGCGCTTCATCGCGCGTGCCAAGGCCGAGATCAAAGGGGCGGTGCAGGAGGCGCTGCGCAAGCGCAAGGTCGCCGATGTCGGCAGCGGCGAGAAGGTGGCGATCCCGACCAAGGGCATTAGCGAGCCGACCTTCCGCCATTCGCGCCGCACCGGGCGCAGCGAGTACATCGTCCCCGGCAACAAGGAATATGTCGTCGGCGACGAGATTCCGCGGCCCTCGGGCGGCAGCGGCGGCGGCTCGGAAGGCAGCCCCGACGGCGAGGGCGAGGATGCCTTCGAGTTCACGCTGTCGCGCGAGGAGTTCCTCGACCTCTTCTTCGAGGATCTGGAGCTGCCCGACCTCGTCAAGAAGACGCTCAAGGAATCGACCGCGACCGACCTGTCGCGCGCCGGCTACACCGTGAGCGGCACGCCCGCCAATCTCAGCGTCGCGCGCACCATGCGCAACAGCATGGCCCGCCGCATCTCGCTGCGCCGGCCGAAGCAGGCCGAGGTCGAGGCGCTCGAGCGCGAGCTCGACGAGTTCGAGGAGGCGGGCGACACGGAGGCTGCGGCGCGCGTGAAGCGGGCGCTCGAGGAGCTGTTCCGCCGCACCAAGCTCATCCCCTACATCGACCCGGTCGATGTCCGCTACAAGCGCTTCGAGCGCATTCCGCGCCCCAATACCCAGGCGGTGATGTTCTGCCTCATGGACGTCTCGGGCTCGATGACGGAGGCGATGAAGGATCTGGCGAAGCGCTTCTTCATGCTGCTCCACATCTTCCTGGAGCGGCGCTACCGCACGGTCGACGTCGTCTTCATCCGCCACACGAGCACGGCCGAGGAGGTGGACGAGGAGACGTTCTTCTACAGCCGCGAGACGGGCGGCACGGTCGTTTCGACCGCGCTCGAGAAGATGCTGGAGATCGCCCGCGCCCGCTATCCGCTCGACACCTGGAACATCTACGCGGCGCAGGCCTCGGACGGCGACAATTACGGCGCCGACAGCGGCCATTGCGTCGAGCTGCTCGGCGGCGAGGTGCTGCCGATCTGCCAGTATTTCGCCTATATCGAAGTGGGCGAGGGGGGCGAAGCGATCCTCGGGCGCGAGAGCGACCTCTGGCGCTCCTATGCGCAGGTGGCGCCGACACACCCGCATTTCGCCATGAAGCGCGTCGCCGACCGCACCCAGATCTTCCCGGTGTTCCATGAGCTTTTCGCCAAAGAACGCGCCCGTGCTTGAGCCGAGGGACCGCTCGTCTCCGGCCTTGATCCGCGAGCGCAAGCCGCTCTTCGACGGGCCGAACTGGGACTTTCCGACGCTGCAGCGCGTCCATGCCGCGATCGAGGAGATCGCCTTGGGCGAGCTCGGCCTCGATGTCTATCCCAATCAGATCGAGGTGATCACCTCGGAGCAGATGCTCGACGCCTACGCCTCGGTCGGGCTGCCGCTCATGTACCGGCACTGGAGCTTCGGCAAGCGCTTCGCCCATCACGAGGCGCTCTACCGCAAGGGCCTGCAAGGGCTGGCCTACGAGATCGTCATCAATTCGAGCCCCTGCATCAGCTACATCATGGAGGAGAACTCCATGACGATGCAGACCCTCGTCATCGCGCATGCGGCGTTCGGGCACAACCATTTCTTCAAGAACAACTACCTCTTCCGCCAGTGGACCGACGCTGAAGGCATCCTCGACTACCTCGCCTTCGCCCGGGACTACACGGCGAAATGCGAGGAGCGCTACGGGCTCGACGCGGTCGAGCGGGTCATCGACGCGGCGCATGCGCTGCGCGACCACGGCGTCAACCGCTACGCGCATCGCGGCAAGCCCAATCTCGGCGAGGAGCGGCGGCGCGAGGAAGAGCGGCGCGCCCATGACGAGGCCAATTACAACGACCTCTGGCGCACGGTGCCGAGCGCGGGCGCGCGCGGTGATTCCGCCGACGAGGCGGCGCGCAGCACGGCCGAGCGGCGCGCCAAGCTTGGCCTTCCCGAGGAGAACATCCTCTACTTCATCGAGAAGCGGGCGCCGAAGCTTGAAGGCTGGCAGCGCGAGCTCGTCCGCATCGTGCGCAACGTGTCGCAGTATTTCTATCCGCAGAAGCAGACGCAGCTCATGAACGAGGGCTGCGCCACCTTCTGCCATTACGAGATCATGAACCGCCTGCACGAGACGGGGCTCATCACCGAGGGCTCGATGCTGGAATTCCTCCATTCGCATTCGAGCGTCGTCTTCCAGCCGGCCTTCGACGACCCGCGCTACAGCGGCATCAACCCCTACGCGCTCGGCTTCGCGATGATGGAGGACATCAAGCGGATCTGCGTCGATCCGACCGAGGAGGACCGCGCTTGGTTCCCCGAGATCGCCGGCAATGGCGATCCCTACGGCACGCTCCGCCATGCCTGGGCGAATTTCCGCGACGAAAGCTTCGTGCTGCAGTATCTGAGCCCGCGCCTCATCCGTCAGTTCCGCCTTTTCCAGGTCACCGACGACAGCGAGGAGCCGACGATGCGGGTCGATGCGATCCATGACGAGGTCGGCTATCGCAAGGTCCGCAGCGCCCTGTCGCGGCAATACGACCTGGCGCGGCGCGAGCCCGACATCCAGGTCATCGATGTCGACCTTGCCGGCGACCGCTGCCTCGTCCTGGCGCACACCGTCTACAACGGCGTGCTGCTCGAAGAGAAGACCTGCCAGTCGGTGCTGAGCTACGTGGCGGCCCTCTGGGGCTACAATGTGCGCCTCCTCGAGCGCGATTCGGTGACGGACGAGACGCTGAAGACGCACGAGATGAGCGCGCCGGAGTAGCGGCCCGGCGCGGCGCTTGCCCCGCGCCTCGACTTCCGTCACCTTCAGCGCGGGGACGGGGGCACATCGCGCGGGAGCGACCCATGAGCTCGGGCATCAAGGCCTGCGTCTTCGACGCCTACGGCACTCTCTTCGACGTGCATTCGGCGGTGGCGCGCCATGCCGCCGCCATCGGCCCCGGGGCCGAGGCGATGTCGCGGAGCTGGCGCCTCAAGCAGCTCGAATACACCTGGATCCGCAGCCTCATGCACCGCCACGCCGATTTCTGGGCGGTGACCGGGGAGGCGCTCGATTTCGCTATGGCGAGCGCCGGCCTCGCCGATCCGGCGCTGCGCGAGCGTCTGATGGACGCCTATCTGATGCTCGATGCCTATCCCGAGGTTCCGTCCGTGCTCGACCGGCTGAAAGCCGCCGGCATCCGCAGCGCCATCCTCTCGAACGGCTCGCCGCGCATGCTCGACGCGGCGGTCCGCTCGGCCCGTCTCGAAGATCGGCTGGAGGCCGTCTTCTCAATCGAGGAGGTCGGGATCTACAAGCCCGATCCGCGCGTCTATCGGCTCGCCGTCGACCGGCTCGGCCTGTCGCCCGCCGAGATCTCGTTCCAGTCCTCCAATGTCTGGGACGCCGCCGGCGCCGCCGCCTTCGGCTTCCATGTCGTCTGGATCAACCGGAGCAGGCAGCCGCCCGAATATGGCTGGGTGCTGCGGGCCCGCGAGATCGCGAGCTTGGACGCGCTCCCGGAGATCGTCGCGCCCGCCTGATCTCCCCGCCTATAGCGGGCTCACCTCGTGGAACCGGCTATAATCGACGGCGCGGCGGCCGTCGGGCAGGGTCGAGAGGATGTCGACGAAGCGGCTGTCCCAGCGAAGATCGTCGGCGATGAAGGAGTGGCGCGCATGAATCGTCTGAGCGAAGGTCTCGTCGATGCCGTTCAGCGTCACGATGATCTCGGCTTCGGCGGCGCGCAGGCTGTCCTGCGTCGCCCCGCGCAGCGGCGACTCGCCGTCGATCGGATGCATGATGGTCCAGGTCAGCGCGAAGAGCGGGCTCCGCGACCGTGAAAGCCGCAGATCGTAGAAGCGGCGCATCGCGTGGCCTTCGCGCGTGGTTTCGCTGCGCGCCAGCGTGAGCTGCACCTGCGCCGCGAGGATCTGGTTGCGGCGCTGGTTGGCGGCGCGCAGCATCAGGGTCGGGACGCCGTCATAGGGCATGATGACCGCATGCCGGCTGAACAGCACCCGGGCGGTGGGCCGCGAGACGCGGGCGAAGACGAGCCCGGCGCCGATCGCGACGGCGATCATCCCGAGCAGAGACTCGCCGGTCATGAGGAGGTTCGCATAGAGCGTCTGCGGGTACATGACGCCGTAGCCGATCGTCGCCATGGTCTGGACGCTGAAGAAGAAAGCGTCGGCGAAGGAGCCCGGCCGCGCATTGGCGATGCTCTTCCCGCCGGCGAGATAGAGCAGCGCGAAGACGACATTCGCGCCGATATAGGCCGCCGCCATGCCGCCCAGGAAGGTCGGCCAGCGCATCGTCAGCAAAGCGTGGTAGAGGTCACGCAGATCGCGGGTCTGGCCCAGTCGGACGACGCTCGCGCCCGAGGGGCCGACGAGGCGCGGGGGACCCGATGCTATGCGTCCCCCCCTCTTTTCGCGTAGCACGGCTCGCATGCGGCGCTCCTCGCGGCACTGCCGCCAGCTTAGCCATGGCGGGAAAGGGGTTGGAAGGCCAAAACCGCACCTGCCCCGCGGCTCACGCCGGGGTTGACAAACGGGCAAACTGGCGAAACTTTCAGCTAGTTCGCCAAATGGCGGGGCGGTAATATCCGCCCGCAATTGACCCATACAAACAGGAACGCAAGATGAAATTCAAAATTCTATCGGCAGCGCTGCTCGCCCTCATGCTCAGCGGTTGCAGCGGCAAGTTCGTCGGCTTCACCGAATGCGCCAAGGACGGCTCGCCCGTCTGGTGGGAGTATCCCAACAGCCATGGCAGCTTCGAGGGGATCGACGTCAACGCCGCGAACTGCAAGAAGCACTGACGATCCTCGATGGTGGGCCTGACGGTGACGGGCCCATCATCGCCAGGGACGGCGGTGGCGGGCGGCGCGGCGCCTCCTAGCGGCCGCTCGCCGTCGCCCGGCTGCCGCTGAGGGCGCGGGCCAGCTGGCTGAATGCCTCTTGGTGCCGCTGGTTCTGGATCTCGGCGAAATTCCGGGCCAGTTCGAGCATCATCTGTTCGCGATGGTTGTCGAGCGGCGGCGTGCTGGCCGGCGGCACCTCCACCCCCTCATAGAAGAACCCGATCGGTACTTTGAGCACGTGCGCGATCTCGTAGAGCCGCCCGGCCGAGACGCGGTTGATGCCGCGCTCGTATTTGTGCGCCTGCTGATATGTGACGCCGATGAGATCCGCCAATTGCTGCTGTGTCAGGCCCAGCATCACCCGCCGCTCGCGGATGCGCGTTCCGACGTAGCTGTCGATATTCTGGGTTGTGCTGCTTGACTTCATGAGCGCTCGTCCCTCCCGCAAGGCGATCATCGCCGAAGAGCGGTCACCCGAAATAGGTTCCGCGGGTATGAACAGGCGAGTGCCCGAAATATTCATGCTCGGGACGAATAGGCGAACTGGGCGAGAGAAGTGCGAGGGATACGGGAGCGGAGCGGGCGCGAGAAGCGCCGCATCTTTTTCGCGCCGGCGGCGGGGAGGCGCGCGGCCGCGGGTGCATAGAATGCAAGACGCGCCACGCGTCGCGCCGCCGAAAGGGCCCTCCTCCGATGAGCAAGATCCCGATGGTCAAGCTTCTGTTCTGGTTCGGCGTCGCGACGGTGATCGGCTGGGCCGCCTTCTCGGCCTATGCCTCGATCGCGATGCTCTGAGTACAGCGCCGCGAGCGCCGCCGACCCCGCCTCGAGCGAGATTAGACCAGCACGCCGCCGCCGCGGCGACTGCGCAGAGAGGGGGCATGCAGGTGCCCAACTCGCGCTTGTCACCCCATGAGGCCGCCGGCCCCCACCACCGTGCCGCTCCGTAGCAACAGAGCCACCAGCTCCGCTTGACTATGAGTTTCGGTCTTCTCTTGTGCGCGCTTCAGAAGCGTGCGCGCGGTATGGACCGAAATTCCGGCCCGCGTAGGCGGACAGCGAACGGCCATCGCAAAGCGCGGCGGCAACGCGGCTCTCCGCCCGCGTCAAGCCGAAGAGCCGGGCGAGCTCGAGCGCCCAATCCGTTCGCTCTTTCGACTGGTCATTGACGACGACAAGGCTCAGCGGGAGATGATCGCCATCCGGGTCAGTCCATTCCATGGCGGAGACGAACACGGTTGCCGATGATCAGTCGCTCTCCGGCCCGGCGACGCGCAGCATCCGCCCGGTCTCTCTCTCAGCATGGTCCAGGCTCGCCGCGCAATCGCGGATTGCCGCCCGAAGCGCATCACGAGAGCTCCTGTCGTGCACGACGAGACGGCCGCCGACGGCCGTGAACAGATCGCCATCGCGGAGGAGTTGCTCTGCGGCTGCGGTCATGTGACGGATCGCGCCGGTTCAATCCGTGAGAAAGGCGGCAACGCCCAGCCTCTCGAGCACGACGCTGAAGTCCTTGGTCCTATCTCCGGCGGCACTCATCTTTGCGAGAATGCGGTCGGCGTTGGAGAGGTGGCTGCCAAGACGAATAAGACGCTGTATCGAACCCTTATCGTAGAATCCGACCGTACTGCTCCGCCGCAGCACGAGGGCCTTCTCCTCGACGCGATTCCGACTTAGCGCCAGAAAATGAAATGGTCCGCTTGCAACGGCCGAAAGAGGTCGTTGTAGATTTCCCTCCGCAGATAGGCGTCGTAATCCCTATGTGATCTGTCGGTGAAGACCTTGCCGACCGCAAAGCCGTCCCGGTCGAAGAAGGACCGGGGGCGCAATCGAGCATAATAGGTTTCATAGGCGCGCAGCCGCTCCGACGGCAGGACATCGGATCACCGACCAAGTGGAATCGAAGGCGCGCGTCAGCCGCGTAAGCAGCCTCGACCACGGTTCCTCTTCCAGGACGGAGTCATAGATTACGCGGGTGATTTGCGCGACGGATTGAAGCCTTTCCCGCAGCGGCTTGGAGTCGCTCCTCATCGCTGCGCCCTTGCCTTCAGCGATCACCCCGGCATGCAGCAGGTTGCCATTTTCGCGCCCGCGTACACCATATGGCGCACGCGCGGGTGATGTACGCAAGTTTGTGTCAGGGCTGTGAGAGGGGGTACTCCGCGGATTGCTGACGTCCGCAAGATGGAGCACCCCCAATGCCACAGGCTGCGACGATCAAGAGCTTACCGCATGCGTTCCGGATGATGAAGGCCATGCAAGCCCAGGGCATCGAATGGGGTGAGGACTACCGCCGGGCGGCGGGCGATGCGCTCAAGACGGTTGCCAAGGTCGAGCTGGAGATGGATGGCGCGATAGCCGTTCTTGCCGGGGTCGAGGAAGTCGTCGCTGTCGATGACGCGGCCGGTCCGGCGGAGGCGCTCGATGACTTGGTTCAGCGCCTGCGGCGTGTCGAGCGAGAGGCGGCCGCCTAGCACGTCGGGGATCGTCTGCGCCGGCCGCGCGACGGTTTTCTCTTCGAGCTGGCCGAACTCCTTGACGCGGGACGGGTGGACATGCGCGCCCTCGATGCCGTCGGCGATGCGGTATAGTGCGGCGGTGAGCTGCGGGGCGAGCTCGATCGCCTTCTGGTGGAGGGCCTTCAAATCGGCGCTCCCCTGCATTACCTTTCTGTTGGAGGCTGCATCAATGGAACCCACGGAAAAATCGCTGAAGGTGGTGTCGCTGGTGGCCGGGCCGAGCAAGATCGCCGGCGCCGTGTCGCGCCTCGCCGAGCTCGAGGACGGCTCCGCCCGCGTTGAGACCTGGTCGCCCTCGGCGCGCGCCTGGCTGGAGGGCGGCGCGTTCGTCTCCGAATTCTTCGAGGCGCCGCCGGCGCGGCCGGAGTTCATGCGCTCGCTCGGCATCCCCGAGGAAGACATCCCCTCAGAATGACCCGCCGCGGCGGCCGGAAGGCCGCTGGATGGGCTCTCGCCTTCGCCGGGTAGGGAACCTCTGGCGGGTCGGATGAATGCCGCGATCGATCATCACCTCGCCGCCATGGCGGCGCGTGAGCTGGCCGACCGCCGCAATGGCTCCTATACACGCCATCTCCTGACCGAACTCGGCGACATCGAGCCCGCGGTGGCTTTTCGACGAAGGAGAGCGGCATAAGCGTCGATCCGGGAGATGCCCACGGTTTTGCGCTTCGGTACGATTCTTGCCGCCAGCCGACGCGTCGCTGCGCGCCGTTTTCGCGCTGACCTTTTTCGACAAGACACGTATCATGGGTGTCGGCGGTCCCGGCGCCGACGAGCCGGCCGGCATACTCGATATTGGCGGCTCCGTCGCCCTCTCCGAATCCACGCTCATTGACGTATCAGTGGGCGCCGGCCTCACATCGAGCGCGCCCGACTTCCGCGTTCTTCTCGCGCTCCCATACCGATTTTAGTCTAGGGGCGAGAGGTCGCCAGCGAGGATCCGGCCTGGGCCCGCTCCAATATGGCATCGCCGAGCAGGCGGCCGATGCAACCATAGCTCAGATCGTTCATATGCAGCCCGTCCGGGGCCAGCATCGTCGCCGGGGTGAGCTGGCCAGCCTCGACCCAGTGCTGCATCAGCGCGAACCGGCGAAACACCGGGATTCCCTCCTGCTTGCCGATCTCGGCGAGGCCCTGCTCCATGGCGCGGTAGCGGGCATGCGCCGTCACCATCGGGGCGAATTGCATATCCATGAGCACGACATCCGCGCCGGCCGTTTTCAGCCGCTCGACGCCGCGGCGGATCATGTCCTGGTCGGCCGCGACATCGTGGTCGCGCAGCACCGCGTTCGTCCCGACCTGCCAGATGACGAGATCGGGGCGGAAGGCGAGGACGTCGCGGTCGAAGCGGGCCAGCATCTGCGCCGCCGTCTCGCCGTTGACGCCTTCATTCATCACGGCGATCCGCTCGCCCGGCAGGCGCCGGCGGAGCTCCGCCGCGAGCTGGCTCGGATAGGTGCGGGCCGGGTCGCTTGCCCCGAAGCCGGTGGTCGAGGAGGAGCCGACGGCGACGATGGTGATCGCCTCGTGGCGGGCGAGGCGCAGTGCCGTGCGCGCCAAGCTGCCATGCAGGCGGACCAGCGCCGCCGGCGCGGCGCAGCTCTCGGCCAAGGACGCTGCCATCGCCGGCGCGGCGAGGCAGAGGAGGAGCAGCGCGCCGGCGAGCCCCCGCCTCACGGCAGCGCCTCCGCGATGGCGTCGGCGAGCTGGCGCGCGAGGCAGTCATAGACTTTGGTCGCCAGACTCGGGCGATCGGCCTTCGGCACGGTTTCGAAATCGAAAATGCCGTTGTCGCTCCAGAATTTCATGATCTCGAAGCGGGGGAAGAGATAGGCGTCGTTGAGGTCGGCGACGCGGCGCATGGTGTCGAGATAGGGATCGAAATCGATGACGGCCGCCGTCTTGTGCGAATACTGCATGTTGACGAGGATGGCGTCGATGTGCTGCGCGTACAGCAGCGCGAGCCCCTCATCGAGCGTCGTGGCGAAGCTCTCGACATCCATGCGGCGCACCGCCTCGATCGTCCCGGTCTCCCAAATGGCGAGATCGGGGTTCTCCGCCACGACGTCGCGGGGAAAGCGCGCGAGCACCTGCTGCGCGTCCTCGTGCGGAGCCCCCTTGTTGAGGACGCGTATGGGCACGCCCGGATAGCGCTTCGTCAGCGCCGCCTCGAGGCGCGCGGGATAGGCCTGCGCCGGCGAGGGCACGGCGTTGCCGGCGGTCGACGAGCCGCCGATGGCGACGATCGTCACGGGCTTGCGCTCCTTGAGGTGCTGGGCAAGGCGCGGCAGCTTGGCTTCGCTGGCGAGCAGCTCCGGCGGCGCCTGGCATTGCGTCTCTTCGGCCGTCGCCGCGCCGGCGAAGAGGAGAAGGCCGAGGGCAACCGCGCCGGCGAGGGGAGAGGGGGACGGCCGCGCCATGGCTAACGCGAACCGAGCGGGCCGGCGGCCTGCGCCGGCGGAGGCTCGGGTTTGGCGCTCGCCATCGCGGCCGCTGCCCTCGCCGGCCCGCGGTCCATCTCGCGGTACCAGGTGATGAGCGCCGCCGTCCCGATCATGAGCGCCATTCCGGCGATATTGACGGCGGCCTGCATGGCGAGGCCGTCGCTCCACTCGCTGAGCACGAAATGGCTGAGGACGGAGAGCAGGATGCTGAGGCAGAAGACCTGCAGCGATTGCTGGCCGCAAAGGATGATGGGTCGGGCGAAGCCCTGGCGCAGGAACTTGCTCTCGGCCGGCACGAGATAGGCGACGAGCGCCGCGAGCGCGAGGAAGTGCACGATCCGCACCGGCGCCAGATTGCTTTTGTTGATGGGCCAGATCTGCTTCAGGAAGAGCGCCGGAATGCTGTCGGAAAGCCCGTGCAGGGTCCAGCTCAGCTTGACGACGAAGGAAGCGAGGACGATGGCGGCGGCGACGGCCATGGGCCAGGCGGCGGCGGGCAGAACGGGGCGATCCGTGACGCGGGCGAAGCCGAAGGCGGCGCCGAGGGCAAAGAGGAGCTGCCAGGCGAGCGGGTTGAAGTACCAGACATGATCCTGCGGATAGGCCGAGAGGGCGAGGCCGAAGAGATGGGCCGCGACGTAGAGCGCGAGCGACGGCAACAGCGCCGCCAGCAGGTTCTGGCGGAGCAGGAGCAGGACGATCGGGAAGGTGGCGAGCAGAACGATGTAGAGCGGCAGAATGTCGAGGAAGGTCGGCTGAAATTGCAGAAGCAGGGCCTTGATGATGGCGATATGCGGCTGGGCGAGGAAGTCGCCGACGCGCAGCTCGTCGCTGTACATGGGATTGTTGAAGGTCCACACGGTGTAGGAGACCTCGGCCGTGAAGATCATGAAGAGAAAGATATGGGCGACGTAGAGCTGCCAGACGCGACGATAGATCTGCGCGGCCGCGAACAACGTTCCCTGCCGCAGCATGGTCCGGCCATAGACCATCGCCGCCGTATAGCCCGAGATGAAGATGAAGACTTCGGCGGCATCGGAGAATCCCACGGAGGTCAGGGTGAAATAGCTCAGCGTGTTGTCGGGGATATGATCGATGAAAATGAAGAAAAGTGCTAGTCCCCGGAAGAAATCAAGGCGAAGGTCGCGGCCCCTGCCTGTTTTGCTCGCCGGCGCCTCGGCCTGGACATCGTGCTGCGGCAAGCTCGTTCACCGATCCTGAGGGGCCAAATCCTGCTTGTTGAGGCGGCTCCGACACCTAGCGCGGCGGGCCGCCATCCTCGGCGATTTCGTGCAATTCGACGCGCGCGGCGTTGATGAGGCGCTTGCCGGCGTGCTCGAAATTGACCGTGACGCGGTCTCCGACCACCGATTGCACCTGGCCCGCGCCCCAATCCGGCTCTCCGGGGTGCCGGACGCGCATGCCGGGCACGAGGCGACGTGCCATCCCGTCCTCCTGTCGATTGTACGCGCGCCCGCCGGCGACTATAGATAGCGCTCGCATCGCCACAGGTGAAGCCGTATCGAGAGGACGGGACGCGTCATGGATGTCGCAGTCGATCTGCGGATCGTGGAATTGCTCTCGGCGCGGCTCTGCCACGAGCTGGTGAGCCCGACGGGGGCCATCGCCAATGGCGTCGAGCTCCTCGGCGAGGACGATCCGGAATTCGCCCGCGAGGCGGTGGCGCTCATCGGCGAGAGCGCGCGCAAGGCCGGGCGGAGGCTGCAGTTCTACCGCTTCGCCTACGGCACCCTCTCGGGCGGCGGCACGGCCGGGCCGCCGCCGCGCGATCTCATCGCCGGCTTCCTCGCCGACGGCAAAGCGTCCTGCGTCTGGAGCGAGGCGGCGCTCGGCTTGCCGCTCGATTGGCTGAAGCTCGGCTGCAACATGCTGGTCCTCGCCGCCGAGGCGCTGCCGCGCGGCGGTGAGCTGCGCGTCGCCGTGCCGGAAGCGGGCGGCATCGCCGTGAGCGCGAGCGGCACCATCAACCTGACCGCCGAGGCGCGATCCGCGGTGGCGATGGAGACGCCGGTCGAGGCGCTCACCTCGCGCACCGTCCAGGGATATTTCACCGCTCTCCTGGCGCGCCGGCTCGGCGCCGTCCTCGCGGCGACGAGCGCCGGCGACGAGCTCGTCCTCAGCGCCGCCGCGGGCTGAGCCCGGCTCCGGCGAAGCTGCGCAAACCAATGGGTTGCGCAGCCTTAGCGCTAACTGCTTCTTAATCGGTTCAGCCGCATTTTTCCTGGGTCCAGCGGCATCGTTTCTGCTGGTTGCGCATAACATCGCGGTACCCAGGGTCGGCCATGGACGATCTTCTCAGCGAGTTCCTCACGGAAACGACCGAGAACCTGTCGGTTCTCGATCTCGAACTGGTCAAGCTCGAGCAGAATCCGGACGATCCGGCGCTCCTCGGCAACATCTTCCGCCTGGTCCACACGATCAAGGGCACCTGCGGCTTCCTCGGCCTGCCGCGGCTCGAATCGGTCGCCCACGCGGCCGAGAACGTGCTCGGCAAGATCCGGGACGGCGAGCTCGGCGTCAGCGCCCAGGCGATCAGCCTCATCCTCGAATCGCTCGACCGCGTCAAGACGATCATGGCGGCGCTCGAGGCGACCGAGACGGAGCCGGCGGGCGATGATGCCGATCTGATCGGCCGCCTCAACGATCTCGCGGCCGGCCGCGCCGCCGCCCCGGCCAGCGCGGCGCCGCCCGCGGCGGCGGCCCCCTCGGAAGCCGCGGCGGCCCCTGCCGCCGACATCGCCGCAGCCGCGCCCGCCGCCGAAAGCGTCGAGTCCGAGCTGCCGAACGAGGAGAGCGAGGAGGCGCCGGCAGGAGCCGCCCGCCCATCCGAGGCCGGCAAGGAGCCGTCGGTCGCCGGGCAGACGATCCGCGTCAATGTCGACCTGCTCGAAAATCTCATGACGATGGTGAGCGAGCTCGTGCTCACCCGCAACCAGCTCATGCAGATCCTGCGCTCGCAGAAGGACAGCGAGTTCACGGCGCCGCTGCAGCGCCTCAGCCACGTCACGACCGAGCTGCAGGAGGGCGTCATGAAGACGCGCATGCAGCCGATCGGCAACGCCTGGGCGAAGCTGCCGCGCCTCGTCCGCGACCTCGCCCTCGAGCTCGGCAAGAAGCTCGATTTGCGCATGCTCGGGGCCGAGACCGAGCTCGACCGCCAGGTCCTCGAGATGATCAAGGACCCGCTGACGCATATGGTGCGCAACTCCGCCGATCACGGGATCGAGACGCCGGCCGAGCGCCTCAAGGCGGGCAAGCCCGAGCAGGGGACGATCACCCTCAACGCCTATCACGAGGGCGGCCATATCGTCATCGAGATCTCCGATGACGGGCGCGGCCTCGCCCTCGACAAGATCAGGAAGAAGGCGCTTTCCGCCGGCCTTGCGACGGAAGCCGAGCTGGCGGCCATGACCGACCAGCAGATTCAGCAATTCATCTTCCGCGCCGGCTTCTCGACGGCAAGCCAGGTGACGAGCGTCTCGGGGCGCGGCGTCGGCATGGATGTCGTGCGCACCAACATCGAGAAGATCGGCGGCACGATCGAGCTGAAGAGCGTCGCCGGCAAGGGCTCGTCCTTCATCATCAAGATTCCGCTCACCCTCGCCATCGTCTCGGCGCTCATCGTCGAATGCGCGGGCGAGCGCTTCGCCATCCCGCAGATCAGCGTCGTCGAGCTGGTGCGGGCCGCCGAGAACTCCGAGAACCGGATCGAGCGCCTGCACGACACGCCGGTGCTGCGCCTGCGCAACCGCCTGCTGCCGCTGGTGTCGCTGCAGGACCTCCTGCGCCTCGGCGCGCCCAGGGAGGCGAGCAGCGAGACTTTCATCGTCGTGGCACAGGTCGGCACCTACAGCTTCGGCATCATCGTCGACCGCGTCTTCGACACGGAGGAGATCGTCGTCAAGCCGGTCGCGCCCATCCTGCGCGACATCACCATGTTCTCGGGCAACACCATCCTCGGCGACGGCAGCGTCATCATGATCCTCGACCCGAACGGCATCGCCGCCGCGAGCGGCGAGAAGACGGTGGAGGAGGGCGGCGTCCGCGAGCAGGTGGCGGCGCGCGCCGAGAAGGGCGGCGAGAAGACGAGCCTTCTGCTCTTCCGCGCCGGAGGCGAGGGCCCCAAGGCGGTGCCGCTCGCCCTCGTCGCCCGGCTCGAAGAGGTCGAGCTGCAGAAGATCGAGGAGTCGAACGGCAAGCCGGTCGTGCAGTATCGCGGCAAGCTCATGCCGCTCGTCACCATCGACCCCGGCTATCGGCTCGGCAAGGAGGGCCGCCAGCCGGTTCTCGTTTTCGCCGATGGCGAGCGCAACATGGGCCTCGTCGTCGACGAAATTCTCGACATCGTCGAGGAGCAGCTCACGGTCGAGCTCGCGGCCGAGCGGCAGGGCTATATCGGCAGCGCCATCGTCGCCGGCAAGGCGACCGATGTCATCGATGCCGGCTATTTCCTCACCCTCGCCTTCGAGGATTGGTTCAGCCCCGAGGCGGAAGCCGAGGACGGCGGCAAGCGCGTCCTCGTCGTCGACGACTCGCCGTTCTTCCGCAACCTGCTGGCGCCGCTCCTCTCCGTCGCCGGCTATCGGGTGACAACGGTCGAATCGGCGGACCGCGCGCTCGGGCTCTGCGAGGCGGGCGAGGATTTCGACGTCATCATCAGCGACATCGAGATGCCGGGCATGAACGGCTTCCAATTCGCCGAGACGGTGCGCGGCTCGACGCGCTGGCAGAACACGCCCATCGTCGCCCTGTCCTCGCATACGACGCCGAAGGATCTGCATCGCGGCCGCGAGGCGGGCTTCGCCGACTATGTCGCGAAATTCGATCGCGATGCGCTGCTCAATACGCTCTCCGAGACTCTGAGCCTGCAAAAAGGTGCCGCATGACCCACGATCTCGCCGATCCGCGCCGGACGAAAGCGGCGAATTCGAGCGAGGGAAGCGATTTCGTCTCGATCGTCATCGCCGATCAGCTCTTCGGCATCCCGGTCCTGCAGGTGCAGGACGTGCTGGGACCGCAGCGCATCACCCGCGTGCCGCTGGCGCCGCCCGAGGTGGCGGGCTCGCTCAACCTGCGCGGCCGCATTGTCACCGCGATCGACATCCGCACCCGCCTCGGCCTGCCCGAGCTCGCCGACGGTAAGTCGCGCATGAGCGTCGTCGTCGATCACGGCGGCGAGCTCTACAGCCTCATGGTCGACCAGGTCGGCGAGGTGCTGAGCCTCTCGCCCAGCGCCTTCGAACGCAATCCGGCGACGCTCGACCCGCGCTGGCGCGAGGTGTCGGCCGGCATCTACCGGCTCGACGGCTCGCTGCTCGTCGTCCTCGACGTCGCCCGCCTCCTCCTTCTCACCTCGCGTGCGGAAGCGGCTTGAGGAGCGCGCCGGGCGCAATCAGAGGGAGCCTCGGGTCATGAAATCCTGTCTCATCGTCGACGACTCCCGCGTCGTCCGCAAGGTGGCCCGCCGCATCCTCGAAGATCTCGCCTTCAGCATCGAGGAGGCCGAAGACGGCAAGCTCGCGATGGAGGCGTGCCAGCGCAAGATGCCGGACGCCATCCTGCTCGACTGGAACATGCCGGTGATGAACGGCATCGATTTCCTGCGGGAATTGCGCCGCACGCCCGGCGGCGACGCGCCTGTCGTCGTCTTCTGCACGACCGAGAACGACATCAAGCACATCCAGGAGGCGGTCGGAGCCGGGGCCAACGAGTACATCATGAAGCCCTTCGACATCGACATCATCCAGGCGAAGTTCCAGCAGGTGGGCTTGCTGTGATGGGTCCTTCGGCGCCGGCCGCCCCCGCCGCCTCGGCCGAGGGACGGGCCGGCCAACCCTACCGGGTGATGGTGGTCGACGACAGCGCGGTCATCCGCGGCCTGCTGACGCGCGCCCTCGAGACCGATCCGCAGGTTCAGGTCGTGGCCTCGGTCAGCGACGGGCGCATGGCGCTCAACGCGCTGAAGCGCTACGACATCGAGGTCACGGTCCTCGATATCGAGATGCCGGTCATGGACGGGCTGACGGCGCTGCCGCAGCTCATCGCCGCCAAGCCGGACCTCAAAGTGATCATGGCGTCGACGCTGACGCGCCGCAACGCCGATATCAGCATGCGGGCGCTGGCCGCCGGCGCCGCCGATTACGTGACGAAGCCCGGCTCCTCGGCGCTGACGACGGCCGACGATTTCAAGCGCGAGCTGGTCGGGAAGGTGAAGGCGCTGGGCGAGGCGCGCCGGCGCGCCGCGGGCGGCGCCTTGCCGGCGCGACCCGCGCCCAACACGCCGGCGGCGCGGCCCTCATCGCCGCGCCCGATCACGCTGCGCAGCGATGCGGGCGCGCCCTTCGAGGCGCTCGCCATCGGCTCCTCGACCGGCGGTCCGCAGGCGCTCTTCCGCCTCCTCAGCGGCCTCAAAGGGCGGATCGCGGGGCCGATCTTCATCACCCAGCACATGCCGCCCACCTTCACGACAATCCTCGCCGAGCACATCACGCGCTCGACCGGCTGGCCGGCGGCCGAGGCGGTGGACCATGAGACCGTGCGGCCGGGCCGCGCCTATATCGCGCCCGGCGACTACCACATGGTCGTCGAAGGCACGGCCGGCGGCGACAAAACCGTTCGCCTCAGCAAGGAGCCGCCGGAGAATTTCTGCCGCCCCTCGGTCGATCCGATGCTGCGCAGCCTGGCCCGGCTCTACGGCCGCCGCCTGACCTGCGTCATCCTCACCGGCATGGGGCAGGACGGCCTCAAAGGCGGCCAGGCGGTCGCCGCCGCCGGCGGCACGATGCTGGCGCAGGACGAGGCGACGAGCATCGTCTGGGGCATGCCGGGCGCCGTCGCCCATGCCGGCCTCTGCAGCGCGGTCCTGCCGATCGGCGAGATCGCTCCCTATCTCTGCAAGCTCGCGATGCGGCCCGCGGCATGACCGGCGACGATTTCAACCTCATCAGCGGACTCCTCAAGGAGCGCTCGGGCCTCGTCCTCACGCCCGACAAGGCCTATCTGCTGGAGAGCCGCCTGCTGCCGGTGGCGCGGAAATGGAACCGCAAATCGCTGGCCGAGCTGGCGATGGCGCTGCGCGGCCGGCCTGAGCCGGCGCTGGTGCGCGACATCGTCGAGGCGATGACCACCAACGAATCCTTCTTCTTTCGCGACATCAAGCCGTTCGAGCAGTTCAAGGCCTTCGTCCTGCCGCAGCTCCTGCGCACGCGCGCCGCGACGCGCAGCATCCGCATCTGGAGCGCTGCCTGCTCGAGCGGGCAGGAGCCCTACTCGCTCGCCATGATCCTCGCCGAGCAGCGCGCCCAGCTTCAGGGCTGGCGCGTCGAGATCGTGGCGACGGATCTCTCGACCGAAATCCTCGACAAGGCGCAGACCGGGCTCTATTCGCAATTCGAGGTGCAGCGCGGGCTGCCCATCCAGCTCCTCGTGAAGTACTTCAAGCAGCAGGGCGACCGCTGGCAGATCGACGAGGCGATCCGCGCCATGGTTCAGTTCCGGCCCTTCAACCTGCTCGACGACATGGCGCCGCTCGGCCGCTTCGACGTCGTCTTCTGCCGCAACGTGCTCATCTATTTCGACCAGCGGACGAAGGCGCTCGTGCTCGACCGCTTGAGCCGGCAGATGGCGGCCGACGGCTATCTCTATCTCGGCGGCGCCGAGACCGTGCTCGGCATCACCGACAAGCTGGTGCCGCTGACCGAAAACCGCGGCATCTACGCCCTGGCGAGCGCGATGGCCCCGGCGGCGAAGCTGGCGGTGGGGTGAAGGGACCCCCGAGATTTCTGGAAAGGGAACATCGTCGCTGCGCGCGTAGCGAAGCAGTCCAGGCGTCTCCCTGGTTCGCTTCGCCGGAGCCTGTCCTCGGGCCGGCCTTCGGCCGGACCCGGGGGGCTCGCGATGACGATCTGGTCCCGAAAGAGGCCCTCAGGCCCGCATCGCCTGCTTGCCCTGCGCCATCTCGCCGGGCGCCGGGTCGCGCAGCACGTAGCCGCGGCCCCACACCGTCTCGATGTAGTTCTCGCCATTGGTGGCAACGGCGAGCTTCTTGCGCAGCTTGCAGACGAAGACGTCGATGATCTTGAGCTCGGGCTCGTCCATGCCGCCATAGAGATGGTTGAGGAACATCTCCTTGGTGAGCGTCGTGCCCTTGCGCAGGCTCAGGAGCTCGAGAATGCCGTATTCCTTGCCGGTGAGGTGGAGCGGCTGCCCGTCCACCTCGACGACGCGGCTGTCGAGATTGACCAGCAGCTTGCCGGTGCGGATCACCGATTCCGAATGGCCCTTGGCGCGCCGCACGATGGCCTGGATGCGGGCGATGAGCTCGCGGCGGTCGAAGGGCTTCGTCAGGAAGTCGTCGGCGCCGAAGCCAAGCCCCTTGATCTTGTGGTCGAGCTCGCCGAGACCCGAAAGGATGAGGATCGGCGTCCGGACGCGCGCGGCGCGCAGCCGGCGCAGCACTTCGTAGCCGTCGATATCCGGCAGCATCAAATCGAGAATGATGATGTCGTAATCATAGAGCTTGCCGATCTCGAGCCCGTCCTCGCCGAGATCGGTCGTGTCACAAATGAAACCCTCCGAACGGAGCATCAATTCGATGCTGGCCGCAGTGGCCGAATCATCCTCGACAAGAAGAACACGCATACCGACCTCCGCGTTTTACGGGAAGATCCCCAGCCGATCTTGCCGCGCTTTTAACCAGTGTTACTACGCCTGGTTAACAAGCAGTTAAGTCGGCCGCAGAAGATGCGGCCAATCGCCACGGGTCGCGAGCGCGCCGCTCGAGGCGGGCGCCCGCCGCTCGGGTCGCGGGGCTCCCCGCCAAGGCCTTGGCTTAACCCACCTTTAAGCGCCGCTGCCGATGATGGCGGGGCGTCTCGCGGCTCGCCGCGATGCGCATGACATCTAAGTATCGATCGGCGCAAAGCAAGCGTCAGCACCCCCTCGGAGCCGTCGTTGAGTCTGCCGAACCTTCTGAGCGAGCTGGCGCAGATCCCCGACTGCCGGCGCTACGGCCGCGTCACCGCCGTGCTCGGCATGCTGCTCGAGCTGGGGGGCGCACCCGAGACCCTCGCCGTCGGCGGCCGCTGCGACGTTCTCGCCCGCTACGGCGGCAGGCTCCCTTGCGAAGTGATCGGCTTCCGCAACGGCCGCGCCCTGCTCATGCCCTTCGGCTCGACCGAGGGCGTCGGCCTCGGCTGCAAGGCCGAGGTCGCCAACACCATTCCCGCCGTCTATCCGCATCCGGGCTGGCTCGGCCGCGTCGTCAACGCGCTCGGCGAGCCCATCGACGGCAAGGGGCCGCTGCCGCTGGGCAACGTCGCCTGCCCCCTGCGCAACCAGCCGCCGCCCGCCCACAGGCGCCAGCGCGTCCAGGGCAAGCTCGATCTCGGCGTCCGCGCCATCAACACCTTCCTCACCTGCTGCCGCGGCCAGCGCATGGGCATCTTCGCCGGCTCCGGCGTCGGCAAGTCGGTGCTGCTCTCGATGCTGGCGCGCTACACCGCTTCCGACGTCACGGTCATCGGCCTCATCGGCGAGCGCGGCCGCGAGGTGCAGGAGTTCATCGCCGACGACCTCGGCCCCGAAGGCCTCGCGCGCAGCGTCGTCGTCGTCGCCACCTCGGATGAATCGCCGCTGCTGCGGCGGCAGGCCGCCTATCTGACGCTCACCCTGTCGGAGTTCTTCCGCGACGAGGGGCGCGACGTCCTCTGCCTCATGGACAGCGTCACGCGCTTTGCCATGGCGCAGCGCGAGATCGGCCTCTCGGCCGGGGAGCCGCCGGCGAGCAAGGGCTATACCCCGACGGTCTTCGCCGAGCTGCCGCGCCTTCTCGAACGCGCCGGCCCCGGATGCGGGGCGGGCAGCATCACCGGGCTCTTCACGGTGCTCGTCGAGGGCGACGACCACAACGAGCCGATCGCCGATGCCGTACGCGGCATCCTCGATGGTCACATCGTGCTGGAGCGCGCCATCGCCGAGCGCGGCCGCTACCCGGCGATCAATGTGCTGCGCTCGATCTCGCGCACCATGCCCGGCTGCAACAGCGCCGAGGAGACGGCGCTGGTGACGGCGGCGCGGCGCCACCTCTCGACTTACGAGGACATGGCCGAGCTCATCCGCCTCGGCGCCTATCGCAAGGGCAGCGATGCCCAGGTCGACGAGGCGATCCAGCGCTATCCGGCCCTCGAAGCCTTCCTCGGCCAGCGCAAGGACGAGCGCGCCGAGCTCGCGAGCGGCTATGGCGAGCTCGCGAAAATTCTCGAGGCGTCCTCGTGAGCGCGCTCGACAGCCTCATCCGCGTCAACCGCTGGAAGATCGACGAGCAGCGGCGCCAGCTGAGCGAGCTCGAGCGCCTCGCCGAGCGGCTGCGCGGCGAGGCGACGCGCCTCGAGCAGGAGCTGACGAGCGAGCAGCAGGTGGCCGCCGCCTCGCACGAAGCCGGTTATTCCTATGCCGGCTATGCGCGGGAGCTCATCGAGCGCCGGCGCAAGCTCGCCGATTCCCTGGCCGGGGTCGAAGGACAGATGGCGGCGGCGCGCGAGGCGCTCGCCGAGGCCTTCCGCGATATGAAGCGCTACGAGATCACGGCCGCCAACCGGGCGCGGCGCGAGCGCGGCGCCGCCGAACGGCGGCAGCGCATCGCCCAGGACGAGGTGGCTCTCCAGATCCATCGCCGCCGCGCCGCGCCGCCGGGCGGCTGAGCGCCGCGCCGCCGCTTCAAACCGCTGTAAGATGCGGAGGAGGTTAGGTTGGAAAGTGCTGACAGAGCGGCGCTTTCCGCCCTCCGAGCCGCATTGGCGGCCTCCCTGTCGCAGGCGCGTGACCCCTAAAAGCCCCTTTTGTCAAGTGCAATCGCTGCGGGGGCGCTCCCAGTTTCTGCTTGGGCGGCGGCGTAAAATCGGGTAAGAGTCGAATTCTGTTACAGATCGGCAACAACGACTAACAAGAACGACGCCTGAGCCGATGCGAATCGGTCGGGCAAACGGGGAGGGTGGCCGTCGACACATCGTCCCGGCACTGTCGGGCGCAAGCGTGTGCGAGCCGAGCTCTCCTCGTCATACCCAACCATCGGGAGAGGAGGAGGTTACGTGACGTCCAAGACTGTATCGCTCAGGACCCTGCTCGGCGCGGCTGTCGCCGCAGGCGTTCTCAGCATGGGGGCCATGGCCTCCCATGCGGCCGACAAGACCGTCACCGTCGGCATCACCCTGCCGCTCACGGGCGCCGATGCGCAGTCGGCAACGCTCATCAAGGACGGCGCGCAGCTCGCCATCGACGAGGCGAATGAGAGGGGCGGCGTCGCCGGCTACAAGATCGAGACGATCACGCTCGACAGCGGCACGGCGACGGCGGGTCAGTACGACCCGGCGCAGGCGGCGACCAACACCAAGAAGCTCGCCTCCAATCCCAAGGTGGTCGCCAATATCGGGCCGCAAATGAGCGGCGAGGGCAAGGCGATGTCGCCGATCCTCAGCGCCGCCGATCTCGCGACGATCACGCCGAGCTCGACCAATCCCGACATCACCAGCCCTGATCCCAAATTCGTGTCGCAATTCCGTCCGAACAAGAAGGCGGTCTACTTCCGGACGGTGACGACCGACGCCTATCAGGGCCCCAATATGGCGAACTACTTCCATGACGTCCTGCATGTGAAGAGCGTCTACATCCTGGATGATTCGGGCGCCTATGGCGTCGGCATCGCCGATTCCTTCCAGAAGCAGGCCGAGAAGCTCGGCATGAAGGTGATGGGGCGCGACCAGCTCAATCCCAAGGAGGCCGACTACACGGCCATCCTCACCAAGATCAAGCAGCTCAACCCCGACGCTATCTACTATGGCGGCGTGGCGCAGGCGGGCGTCAAGCTGGTGAAGCAGTCCTATGACATCGTGCCGAAGATGATCAAGGGCGGCGGCGACGGCATGTACGGCCCCGAATATCTGAAGGGCGCCGGCTTCCCCGCGGCCGAGGGCTGGTATGCGACGATCGCCTCGCCGCACCTCATCGACGACAGCGGGGCGAAGGCGATGGTCGAGGCCTTCAAGAAGAAGTACGGCACCTCGCCCGATGACTACGCCATCACCGCCTACGATGCGGCGCAGGTGATCATCGACGCGATCAAGCGGGTCGCCGAAAGCGGCAAGGAGGTCAACCGCTCCAACATCCGCGACGCCATCCAGACCTCGCATGTGAAGACTCTGCAGGGCGAGATCTCGTTCGACGAGAACGGCGACCTCGTCAACAAGGTGATCAGCGTCTTCCAGATCCATAAGGACGACAGTCACCCGCTCGACGATGTCGGGTTCCAGTACAAGTATGTCGGCGTTGCGCCGGCCAGCTCGTAATCGGCCTCGCAACGGTTAGTTGGGATCTGGCAGCATGAGCTTCCAGGACGTCCTGCTGCAGCAGATCATCAACGGTCTGAGCCTCGGCGCGATGTACTCGCTACTCGCGCTGGGGTTCACGATGATCTACGGCATCATCGAGCTGATCAACTTCGCCCACTTCAACGTCTTCATGGTGGGCTCCTTCGTCGCCCTGTGGGTCCTGCAGGCGACCGGGATCGTCGGTCAGCAGACCATTCTGACCGGGCTCCCCCTGGTGGGCGTCCTCGCGCTGGCTTTCCTCGGCACGATGCTCTTCTCGGGGGTGCTCGGCGTCACCATCGAACGCATCGCGCTGCGCCCCTTGCGCAACGTGCGCGGCACCTCGGCGATGATCAGCACCATCGGCGTCTCCTATATTCTCTTCAACCTCATCCTGCTCGGCGTCGGCGCCGACACGCAGAACTACCCGAACCCGATCCCGCGCCATAATTGGGCGATCGGCGGGGCGGTGCTCGAGCTGCGCGAGGTGCTGGTCTGGGGCGTGGCGCTCATCCTCATGGTGGGCCTGCACGTCTTCGTCCGCCGCTCGCGCCTCGGCAAGGCGATGCGGGCGACGGCGCAGGACCAGGAGGCGGCGCGCATGATGGGGGTCGAGGTCGACCGCGTCGTCGTCCTCGCTTTCTTCCTCGGCTCGGCGCTGGCCGGCGCCGGCGGCATGATCTTCGGCCTCTATTACAACTTCACCAGCTTCGTTATCGGCTATTCGGCCGGGCTGCGCGCCTTCACCGCGGCGGTGCTGGGTGGCATCGGCAATATCATGGGCGCCATGGTGGGCGGGGTCGTGATCGGGCTCATCGAGAGCATGAGCGGTCAATTCATTTCGGTGCGGTGGACGGACGTCATCATCTTTTCGATCCTAATCCTGGTGCTCGTCTTCAAACCCACTGGATTGCTCGGGCTGCAAGCCCCGCAGAAATCATAGGCCGGTTCCATGGTTGCTCCCTCCCCGACGGCGCGCGCCTCCCTGTTCGCGCCGATCCAGCGCATCCCGGTGGCGCTGCGCCGCCGCGGCATCGTCGGCATCCTGATGCTGGCGGCGGTGCTGTTCCCCCTCATCGACGGCAATGACGGCGACATCGACGCCGCCGCCAATGCCTGCGCCTTCGCCATCCTGGCGCTCGGCCTCAACATCGTCGTCGGCTTTGCCGGGCTGCTCGATCTCGGCTATGCCGCCTTCTTCGCCATCGGCGCCTATTCCTACGGCATCCTCTCCTCCTATCAGGTGACGCCGGCCTGGAGCTCGTTCTGGGAGCCGTTCCAGTGGCTCGGCCTCGTCGAGCACGTCACGGCGAGCGGCGCCAACTACGTGCATTTCATCTTCTCCTTCTGGCTGATGCTGCCGCTCTCGGCGATCATCGCCGCCTTCTTCGGCATGCTGTTTGGCGCGCCGACCCTGCGCCTCAAAGGCGATTATCTCGCCATCGTGACCCTGGGCTTCGGCGAGATCGTGCCGATCGTCGCCCGCAACACGCCCTACCTCACCAATGGCGCGATGGGGCTCAACGGCGTCTCGCCTCCGGTCTTCTTCGGCTACAAATTCGGCGTCGCCTCGTGGCCCTTCTATTATGTCGGCGTGGCGATGATCTTCTTCCTGATCTTCGTCAGCTACCGCCTGCGCGATTCGCGCATTGGCCGCGCGTGGATGGCGATTCGCGAGGACGAGGTCGCGGCGAGCGCCATGGGCGTCAACCTCGTTAAGCTGAAGCTCCTCGCCTTCGCCATCGGCGCCGGCTTCGCCGGCGCCACCGGCACCTTCTACGTGGCAAAGCTGCAGACGGCGACCCCCGAGATGTTCATGTTCCCGGTTTCGGTCATGGTCCTCGTCATGATCGTGCTGGGCGGCATGGGCAGCGTCGCCGGCGTCGTCGTCGGCGCCCTCATCCTGCAATTGCTGCAATCCTGGTTTCTTCAGGATCTGACGCAATGGGTGCACGCCTTCGGGCGCCTCATCCATGTCGAGTTCTTCCAGCGCATCGAGCTCGTGCAGTCGATCGAGCTCATCTTCGGCATCATCCTCGTGGTGATGATGCTGTTCCGGCGGCAGGGACTCATTCCGGCGACCGGCACCACGGCGGCGCTGACCCATGCGCAGCAGACGGCGGTGCCCTCGCGCGGCGAGATCGAGAAGGCGCTGAGCGGCCTTGCCAAGGAGGTCCATCTGCCGCCGGGCACGCCGATCCTCGAGACGCGCAAGCTGGTGAAGCGCTTCGGCGGCATCACCGCGGTCAAGGAAGTCGATTTCACCATGATGCCGGGCCAGATCGTGGCGATCATCGGTCCCAACGGCTCGGGCAAGTCGACCTTCTTCAACCTCATCACCGGCCTCGACAAGCCCAATAGCGGCGAAATCTATTTCATGGGCGAGAACATCACCGGGCTGCCGCCGCATACGGTGACGGAGCGCGGCATCGCCCGCACCTTCCAGAATCTGCGCATCTTCCCCAACATGACGGTGATGGAGAATGTGCTCGTCGGCGTCCATTCGCGGACGCGGACCAGCGCCGTCGGCGCGGTGGTGCGGACGCCGGGCGTGCGCCACGAGGAGAAGTCGGCGCGCGACTGGGCGCTCGAGATCATCACCATCTTCGGCAACCGGCTGCTGCCGCGCGTCAACCACCAGGCGCACAGCCTCAGCTACGCCAACCGGCGGCGGACGGAGATCTCGCGCGCCATCGCCTCGCGCCCGAAGCTGCTGCTCCTCGACGAGCCGACGGCGGGCATGAACCCGGCCGAGACGCTCGAACTCGCCGCTCAGCTTCGCAGCCTGCGCGAGATGGGGCTGACGATCCTGCTCATCGAGCACAAGCTCAACGTCGTCAATGACATCGCCGACAAGGTCATCGTTCTCGATCACGGCGAGAAGATCGCCGAAGGCAGTGCAGAGGAGGTCCATCAAAACGATGAAGTCATCCGCGCCTATCTCGGACGGACGGCCACTGCTCGAGTTTAAGGACGTCGACACCTATTACGGTGAGCTGCACGTCCTCAAGAAGGTTAATTACGAGATCCGTCCCGGCGAGATCGTCTGCCTCCTCGGCGGCAACGCCTCCGGCAAGTCGACGACGATGAAGACGGTGCTCGGGGTCGTCCGCCCGACGCGCGGCAGCGTCACCTATAATGGCGAGGACATCAGCACCATGCGCACCGCCGAGCGCGTGCGCCGCGGCATCGCGCCGGTGCCGGAGGCAAGGCGCCTCTTCCCGCGCATGACCGTCTACGAGAATCTCGAAATGGGCGCCTTCACGCGCACCGACCCCAAGGGCGTCGAGGAGGATCTGGAGCGCGTCTACGCTCTCTTCCCGCGCGTCAAGGAGCGCCGCTCGCAGCTCGCGGGAACGCTCTCCGGCGGCGAGCAGCAGATGGTGGCGATGGCGCGCGCCTTGATGGCCCGCCCCATTCTCCTCTGCATGGACGAGCCCTCGATGGGCCTCTCGCCGCTCTATGTCGAGCAGGTCTTCGAGATCATCCAGGCGATCAACAAGCAGGGCACCGCCATCTTCGTCGTCGAGCAGAACGCCAATATGGCGCTCTCCATCGCCTCGCGCGGCTACGTGCTGCAAACGGGCGAGGTGGTGCTGTCGGGCGAAGCCAAGGGCCTCTTGCAGAACGAGTGGCTGCGCAGCGCCTATCTCGGCGAGATGAAGACGGCCTAAGCACCGCCTGATTGGCCGAAGGCGCCGTAAGCTCCAAAGCTTACCCCTCCCCCGCATGCGGGAGAGGGCAGGGTGAGGGCATTCCGGCGGCGCGTCACCCCGCCTTGAGCCGCGCCGCCGCGTCCACCGCGAAATAGGTGAGGATGCCGTCGGCGCCGGCGCGCTTGAAAGCGATCAGGCTTTCGAGCATGGCGGCCTCGTCGAGCCAGCCGCGCTCGATCGCGCCTTTCAGCATCGCGTATTCGCCGCTCACCTGATAGGCGAAGGTCGGCACGGCGAAGCGTTCCTTGACGCGGCGCAGGATGTCGAGATAGGGCATCCCCGGCTTCACCATGACCATGTCGGCGCCTTCGGCGAGATCGAGCTCGACCTCGCGCAGCGCCTCGTCGCTGTTGGCGCAATCCATCTGGTAGCCGCGCTTGTCGGATTTCCCGAGCGAGGATTTCGAGCCGAGCGCGTCGCGGAAGGGGCCATAGAAGGCGGAGGCGTATTTCGCCGCATAGGACATGATGCGGACATGGCCGAAGCCGGCGCCGTCGAGGGCGTCGCGAATGGCGCCGACGCGCCCGTCCATCATGTCGGAGGGCGCGATGATGTCGCAGCCGGCGCGGGCCTGGACGAGCGCCTGCCGGCACAGGATCTCGACCGTCTCGTCATTGGCGACGGCGCCGTCGCGCAGCACCCCGTCATGGCCATGCGTCGTGAACGGGTCGAGCGCGACGTCGCAGAGGACGCCCAGATCGGGATGCGCTTGCTTCAGCGCGGCGACGGCGCGGCAGACGGTGTTGTCCGGGCGCAACGCCTCGTCGCCCTCGGCGCTCTTGCGCTCGGGCGGCACCACCGGGAAGACGGCGATGACGGGAATGCCGAGGGCGGCGGCGCGGCCCGCCTCGTCGATGAGGGCGGGGATGGTGAGGCGCGAGGCGCCGGGCATCGAGGGGATGGCTTCCCGGGCCTCGCCGCCCTCCTTGACGAAGACGGGCCAGAGGAGATCGCCTGGCGTCAGCACATGCTCGGCGACGAGCCGGCGCGACCACGCATCGCGCCGGTTGCGGCGCAGGCGGACGCGCGGATAGGCGCCGAGGGAGGAGAAGGGTTTCGCGGCCACGGCAGCACCGAAATGAGAGGCGATGTTCTTCGAGCGCGCAGCATAAGCGGGCGAGGGGTGGGAGACAATGCGGAGGCGGCCTCGTTCCGCGCACGCGACGCCTCGCCTTAATCCTCTCCCCGCTCGAAAGCGGAACGCCTATGATCGGCCGCCATGCACGATCGTTACAGCAGCACCGACGAAATCTTGCTCGAGCGGCGCGGCGGCGTCGCCATCGTCACCCTCAACCGGCCGAAGGCGCTCAACACCCTGACGCTCGCCATGTATCGCCGGCTCGACCCCGACCTCCTCGCCTGGGGGGCCGATCCCGCCGTCGCCGCCGTCATCATCCGCGGCGCCGGTGGCCGCGCCTTCTGCGCCGGCGGCGATGTACGCGCCATCTGGGAGGCGGGGCAGGGGAAGACCTCCGGCCTCACCGCCGACTTCTTCCGCGAGGAATATTGCCTCATCCAGCGCGTCTACCGCTTTCCGAAACCCTATATCGCCCTTTGCGACGGCATCACCATGGGCGGCGGCGTCGGCATGTCGGTGCATGGCTCGCACCGGATCGCGACCGAGCGCTTCCTCTTCGCCATGCCGGAGACGGCGATCGGCCTCTTTCCCGATGTCGGGGCCACCACCTTCCTCAACCGCTGCCCCGGCCGGATCGGGCGCTATCTTGCGCTCACCGGGGCGCGCCTCAAGGCGGCGGATGCGCTCTATTGCGGCCTCGCGACACACTTCGTGCCGAGCGAGCGCCTTCCCGCCTTGACCGAGGCTCTCGCCGGCCTCGCCTGGCGCGGCGGCGATGCGCGCGCCGAAGCCGACCGCGTCATTGTCGGATTCGCGGCGGATGCCGGGCCGGCGCCGCTCGCTGAGCAGCGCGCCGCGATCGAGCGCTGCTTCGCGCCGGACAGCATCGAAGGGATCATCGCCGCGCTCGAAGAGGAGGGCGGGCCATGGGCGGCGGCGGCGTTGGACGCCATCGCCAAGGCCTCGCCCACCAGCCTCAAGATCACGCTGCGGCAATTGACGCTCGGCGCCGGTTTCGACGTCGAGGCGGCGCTGCAGCTCGAATACCGGATGACGCAGCACGTCATGCAGCGGCATGATTTCTTCGAGGGGGTGCGCGCCCTTCTCGTCGACAAGGACCAGGCGCCGCGCTGGCGGCCGCCGCGCCTCGCCGAGGTGACGGAGGAGGAGGTCGCCTTCTACTTCCAGCCGCTCGGCGCGCGCGAGCTGCGTTTCGAGGGCGGCACAGAGGGAGGGCCATGAGATGACCGCGATCGGCTTCGTCGGGCTCGGCAATATGGGCGGGCCGATGGCCGCCAACCTCGTCAAGGCGGGCCACGCCGTCACCGGCTACGACACGAGCGCGGCGGCGCTTGAGCGCTTCGCCGCGGCCGGCGGCAAGGCCGCGTCCAGCACGGCCGAGGCGGCGGCCGCCGGCGAGGTCGTCATCACCATGCTGCCGGCGGGCGCCCATGTCCGCGCCGTCTATACGGGGGAGGGGCGGCTCCTCGAGAGCGCGCGACCCGGCACGCTCCTCATCGACAGCTCGACGATCGATGTCGAGACGGCGCGCGCCGTCGCCAAGGCGGCGGCCGGCCGCGGCTTCGGCATGCTCGATGCGCCGGTTTCGGGCGGCGTCGGCGGCGCCGCCGCCGCGACGCTCACCTTCATGGTGGGGGGCGAGGCCAAGGATTTCGCCCGCGCCCAACCCGTCCTCGCCGCCATGGGCAAGACGATCGTCCATGCCGGCCCCTCGGGCAGCGGGCAGGCCGCCAAGATCTGCAACAACATGATGCTCGGCATCTCGATGATCGGCGTCTGCGAGGCCTTCGCCCTGGCCGAGAAGCTCGGCCTCGATGCCCAGAAGCTCTTCGACATCAGCGCGAAGTCCTCCGGGCAGTGCTGGTCGCTCACGACCTATTGCCCGGTGCCGGGGCCGGTGCCGTCCTCGCCCGCCAACCGCGACTACCAGCCGGGCTTCACCGCCGAGATGATGCTGAAGGATCTGCGCCTCGCGCAGCAGGCGGCGCAGACGGCCGGCGCCGCGACGCCCCTCGGCGCCAATGCCGCCGCGCTCTACGCTCTCATGGTCAATGGCGGCGCCGGCGCCAAGGATTTCTCCGCGATCTTCCGCTTCCTCAGCGGGCAGCGCGGTTGAGGCGCGGCCGCGCGACGTGCAGGCGCGGCGGCGTCGAACGGCCCTCGGCGTATGACCGGGGTCATTGCGAGCGTCAGCGAAGCAATCCACGCCTCGGCGCCGCTCTGGATTGCTTCGCCTGCGGCTCGCAATGACAGTCGAGTACCATACTAAATCTAGAGGAAATGCCGAGGAAATTCTCTGAGTTTTACGCGTACCGAAGCGCGTGAGCTACCAGATCTGGTTGCAGCCTCTGTCTCCGGCTATGCGCGGCCGGCGCGGCGGGTCTAAGCGAAAAATTAACAATCCGCAGCCTAACTTCGCGCTAAAGTTTCAAGCACGGGGCGCGACATGAAGGCCGAATATCTGGAAACGATCGGGCTGATCGAGCGGCTCCATCGCCACTTCCTGGAGATCGTAAAGCTCGAGCTCGACGGGCTCGGCATTCACGACATCAACAACGTCCAGGGCCTCATCCTCTTCAATATCGGCGATGCCGAGATGACGGTGGGCGAGCTGACGCTCCGCGGCTGCTATCTCGGCTCCAACGTCTCCTACAACGTCAAGAAGATGGTCGAGAACGACTACCTCGTGCAGGAGCGCTCCGAGCATGACCGCCGCTCGATCCATGTGCGGCTCTCGGAGAAGGGCAAGGCGCTGCGCGACAAGCTCGGCGTCATGCACGACCGCCATGTGGCGATGCTGGCCCAGACGCCGATCAAGGCTGAGGATCTGCAGGCGGCTTGCGCCGCCATGAAGCGCCTCGAACGCTTCTGGACGCGCGCCAGCGACCTCGCCCAGCGCCCCGCCGCCTTCACCCCGGCGGCGTGATCTCCTCGCAGAGGAGCGGAGAAAGGGTTCACCACAAAGACACAAAGGACACCAAGAGAAGGGTTGAGGCGCGAAGCGCCAGATGAGAGGAACTTTGTGCCCTTCGTGTGTCTTCGTGGTTATTCCCTTCTCGTCTCTGCCACGTCTCCTCCGACAAACGTTGCAGGCACCCTGCCGCTAATAATTTGGGAATGCTTCGGGCGCGAGAGCGGTAAAGGTCCGAACGATCGCGAGGTCCTCGCCGACATGCCGTGCTAAAGAGCCGCGGAGCGTCCGCGTTTTCATCTCGATTTGCAAATACCTTGGGGTTACCCACCGCACCGTGGGCGGTCCCTCCGGATACTGGTCGTCTTCGATCTCCTCGTTTGTAATCCAGGCAACGTGCAATGGAGGGGAAAGAGCATCCACTCGAACTGAATAAGATATGAACTCGTCCCCCCAGAAGGAGGCAATTTATCCTGTCCTGTCTCCTCCGAGCTCAATTGAAGGCGGCGATGCCGGTCTGGGCGCGGCCGAGGATGAGGGCGTGGATGTCGTGCGTGCCCTCATAGGTGTTGACCGCCTCCAGATTCATGACGTGGCGGATGACGTGGTACTCGTCCGAGATGCCGTTGCCGCCATGCATGTCGCGCGCCGTCCGGGCGATCTCCAGTGCCTTGCCGCAGCTGTTGCGCTTCAGGAGCGAGATCATCTCGGGCGCGGCCCGGCCCTCGTCCTTGAGGCGGCCGAGGCGCAGGCACGCATGGAGGCCCAAGGTGATCTCGGCCTGCATGTCGACGAGCTTCTTCTGGATGAGCTGGTTCGCCGCGAGCGGCCGGCCGAACTGCTTCCGCTCCATCGTGTATTGGCGCGCCGCATGCCAGCAGAACTCGGCGGCGCCGAGCGCGCCCCAGGCGATGCCGTAGCGCGCGTTGTTGAGGCAGGAGAAGGGGCCTTTGAGGCCGCTGACGCCGGGCAGCAGGTTCTCTTCCGGCACCTCGACCCCGTCCATGACGATCTCGCCCGTCACCGAGGCGCGGAGCGAGAACTTGCCCTCGATCTTCGGCGCCGACAGGCCCTTCATGCCCTTTTCGAGGAGGAAGCCGCGGATGACGTCGTCCTCGGTCTTGGCCCAGACGACGAAGACGTCGGCGATGGGCGCGTTGGTGATCCACATCTTGGCGCCCGTCAGCACATAGCCGCCGGCGGCCTTGCGCGCCCGCGTCACCATGCCGGCGGGATCGGAGCCGTGGTCTGGCTCGGTCAAGCCGAAGCAGCCGACCCATTCGCCGGTCGCCAGCTTCGGCAGGTATTTCTGGCGCTGCGCCTCGCTGCCGAAGGCGTGGATCGGGTACATGACGAGGCTCGACTGCACGCTCATCGCCGAGCGGTAGCCGCTGTCGACGCGCTCGACCTCGCGCGCGGCAAGCCCGTAGCTCACATAATTGACGCCGGCGCAGCCATAGCCCTCGATGGTCGAGCCGAGGAGCCCCAGCGCCCCCATCTCGGTCATGATCTCGCGGTCGAAGCGCTCGTGCCGGTTGGCCTCCAGAATGCGCGGCATGAGGCGCTCGGCGCAGAACTGGCGCACGCTGTCGCGCAGCAGCCGTTCCTCCTCCGCCAGCGCGTCATCGAGGAGGAGCGGGTCCTGCCAGTCGAAGGCGGGCCGGCTCGCGGCGGGCTTGGCGCTGTGGGCGGCTCTCGGCGCACTCATCTCGTGTCCCCATCCTCGCATCCGTCGACCTTCCTCCGTCATGTAGCACCGAGCGCGCGCGGAATCACCCGGCCGATGGCGCGCCCGAGGCGGTTTCGGCGCTGGCGATGACGAATCCCATTGCACCGACGGGTCGTGTCCGGGTAGTAGACCGTCCCGGCTGCCGCCTCTTTCGGGGGAGATCGCCGGGAATAGGAACGATCGGCCGAGGATCGTTCGGCGGGCTCGCCCGGACAGGCGGCGCCGTCGCGATTTCGGGTGCGCGTCCACGGGGGCGCGGGGTTTGGGGCAAGGACGAAAACGCCGCGCAGCGGGAAAGATGCCGCGGCCGACAGGGAGAAGGTGCAGGGTCCCGATGGCGTATTTCCTGCAGCAGCTCATCAATGGGCTGACGCTCGGCTCGATCTACGGCCTGATCGCGATCGGCTACACGATGGTGTACGGCATCATCGGCATGATCAATTTCGCCCATGGCGAAATCTATATGATCGGCGCCTTCGTCACGATCATCTCGCTGCTGGTGCTGGCCTCCGCCGGGGTCACCTCGATCCCAGTCGCCCTCGTGCTGACGCTGATCGTGACGATGTTCTTCACCTCGGCCTATGGCTGGACGGTGGAGCGCATCGCCTACCGGCCGCTCCGCGCCTCGCACAAGCTGGCGCCGCTCATCTCGGCGATCGGCATGTCGATCTTCCTGCAGAACTACGTCCAGCTCCTGCAGGGGGCGCGCGGCAAGCCGCTGCCGCCGATCGTCACCGGCGGCTTCACGCTGATGGACAGCGGCGGCTTCTCGGTGCATCTCAGCTACCTGCAGCTCTTCATCTTCCTGCTGACGGTCGCCTTGATGGCGGGCTTCTCGACGCTCATCGCCTCGACCCCGCTCGGCCGGGCGCAGCGCGCCTGCGAGCAGGATCTCGGCATGGCCGCGCTGCTCGGCGTCGATGTCGACCGGACGATCTCGCTGACCTTCGTCATGGGCGCGGCGCTCGCCGCCGTCGCCGGGCTGATGGTGACGCTCTACTGGGGGGTGGTCGACTTCTTCATCGGCTTCCTCGCCGGGGTCAAGGCCTTCACCGCGGCCGTGCTGGGCGGCGTCGGCTCGCTGCCCGGCGCCATGCTGGGCGGCCTCCTCATCGGCCTCATCGAAGCCTTCTGGTCGGGCTATTTCTCGGTCCAGTACAAGGATGTGTCGGTCTTCGCCATCCTCGTCCTCGTCCTCATCTTCCGGCCGACCGGGCTGCTCGGCAAACCGGAGGTGGAGAAGGTCTGATGGCCGTCCAAGCGATCGCCGCCGCCCGCCCCGGCGCCGTCCCGTCGGCGCTCAAGGAAGCCGGGCTCGCCGCCCTCGTCGCCTTCGTCCTCGCCCTGCCGCTCGTCGGCCTTCAGACCGTCGATTCCGGCGGCGGCGCGCTCGGCATCGCGACGCATTTCGACCGCGTCGCCTATGGCGTCGCCGCCGTCTTCCTCGGCCGCCTCGCCCTCATCTTCTGGCGCGGCCGCCGGCAGAGCCGGCCGGCCGACGCGCCGAGCGTCATGGCGCGCGTCTCGGAGCTGAGCGCCCGCTTCTCGCTGCCGATCGCAGTGGTGGGGATCGCCCTCGCCATCGGCCTGCCCTTCATGCCCTTCGCCTCGCGCTATGTCGTCGATCTCGGCACGACGGTGCTCATCTACGTAATGCTGGGTTGGGGGCTCAACGTCGTCGTCGGGTTGGCGGGGCTCCTCGATCTCGGTTATGTCGCCTTCTACGCCGTCGGTGCCTACTCCTTCGGCCTCCTCGCCCGCACCTTCGGCTTCGGCTTCTGGGAGGCGCTGCCGCTGGCCGGCGCCTTCGCCGCGAGCTTCGGCATCATCCTCGGATTTCCGGTGCTGCGCCTGCGCGGCGACTATCTCGCCATCGTCACCCTCGGCTTCGGCGAGATCATCCGCATCGTCCTCACCAACTGGTCCAACGTGACGGGCGGGCCGAACGGCATCGGCAACATTCCGCGGCCGACCTTCTTCGGCCTTCCCTTCGAGCGCAACGCGCCGCATGGCGGGCTCACCTTCAGCAAGTTCTTCGGCATCGATTTCACCCCCGACCACCGCGTCTGGGCGCTCTACTTCATCATTCTGATGCTCGCGCTCCTCACCAATTTCTTCACCTTGCGCATCCGCCGCCTGCCGGTCGGGCGCGCCTGGGAGGCGCTGCGCGAGGACGAGGTCGCCTGCCGCGCGCTCGGCATCAACGCCACCAACGTGAAGCTCTCAGCCTTCGCCATCGGCGCCATGTTCGGCGGCTTCGCCGGCTGCTTCTTCGGCGCCCGGCAAGGCTTCATCAGCCCCGAGAGCTTCAACTTCATCCAATCGGCGATCATCCTCGCGATCGTCGTGCTGGGCGGCATGGGCAGCCAGACGGGCGTCGTCCTCGCCGCCCTCGTCCTCGTCTGCATTCCCGAGCTCGGCCGCGACCTCGCCGATTTCCGCATGCTCGCCTTCGGCGCGGCGATGGTCGGCATCATGATCTGGCGGCCGCGCGGATTGCTCGCGCATCGCGCGCCGACGGTGCGCCTCCACCGGCGAGGGGACCCGGTGCCCGCCCCGGCGGGAGCCGCGCCATGACGCTCGCGCAACTCGCGGTCAACGGCAAGCAGCCGCTGCTCGAGATCGAGCATCTCTATATGCGCTTCGGCGGGCTCGTCGCCGTCCAGGATCTCTCGACCGTCGCCTATCGCGACGAGATCACCGCGATCATCGGCCCGAACGGCGCCGGCAAGACCACCGTCTTCAACTGCATCACCGGCTTCTACAAGCCGAGCGCCGGCCGCCTCACCCTGCATCGCGACGGCGGGCGCATGCTGCTCGAGCAGATGGAAGGCTTCCGCATCGCGAAGCTCGCCGGCATCGCCCGCACCTTCCAGAACATCCGCCTTTTCGCGGGCATGACGGCGCTCGAGAATTTGCTCGTCGCCCAGCACAACCCGCTGCAGCGGGCGAGCCGCTTCTCCCTTGCCGGGCTGCTCGGCCTCCCCGGCTACCGCCGGGCCGAGGCGGGCGCGATCGAGCGGGCGCGGCATTGGCTCGACAAGGTCGGGCTGCTCGACCGCGCCGATTGGCAGGCGGGGAACCTGCCCTATGGCGCGCAGCGCCGCCTCGAAATCGCGCGCGCCATGTGCACGGGGCCGACGCTGCTCTGCCTCGACGAGCCCGCCGCGGGCCTCAACCCGCGCGAATCGGCCGAGCTCAACCAGCTCCTGCTCGACATTCGCGCCGAGGAGAAGATCGGCATCATGCTGATCGAGCACGATATGAGCGTCGTCATGGGCATCTCGGATCACATCGTCGTGCTCGATTACGGCCGCAAGATCGCGGACGGCACGCCGGAGGCCGTGCGCAGCGATCCCAACGTCATCAAGGCGTATCTCGGCGAGGCGGAGGAGGAGGAGATGCCCGAGATCGTCGCCAGCGACCTTGGCCTTGCGGGTTAGCGCGTCGATGCTGTCCATCGCCGGCGTTCACACCTTCTATGGCAAGATCGAGGCCCTGAAGGGCGTCGATCTCGAAGTCGGGGCGGGCGAGATCGTGGCGCTCATCGGCGCCAACGGCGCCGGCAAGTCGACTCTCCTCATGACCATCTGCGGACGGCCGCGGGCGGCACGCGGGCGCATCGTCTTCGACGGCCGTGACATCACGCGGATGGAAACCTTCCAGATCGTCCGCCTGGGCCTCGCGCAATCGCCGGAAGGACGCCGCATCTTCCCGCGCATGACCGTGCTCGAGAATTTGCAGATGGGCGCCACCACGGCCGATGAGCGCTACTACGCCGATGACCTCGAAAGGGTGTTCGCGCTCTTCCCGATCCTGAAGCAGCGGCAATCGCAGCGCGGCGGCACGCTGTCGGGCGGCGAGCAGCAGATGCTGGCGATCGGCCGCGCCCTGATGAGCCGCCCGCGCCTCCTGCTCCTCGACGAGCCGTCGCTGGGCTTGGCGCCGCTCGTGGTGAAGCAGATCTTCGAGGTGATCCGCGAGATCAACGAGCAGCAGAAGGTGACCGTCTTCCTCGTCGAGCAGAACGCCTTCCACGCGCTGCGCCTTGCCCATCGCGGCTATGTCATGCAGACGGGGCGCGTCACCTTGAGCGGCAGCGGCAGGGAGCTGCTCGCCAACAAGGAGGTGCGCGCCGCCTATCTCGAAGGAGGGCATTGATGGAGATGCTCCTCGGCACGACGCCCGCCGTCTTCATCGGCCTCACGGTGATTCTGTTCGGCGGCGCCGCCTTCATGACCGGCCAGGCCTTGGCCGAGACCTGGCGCCCGCTCTGGCACGCCCTTCCTTACACCGTGCTTCTCGCGGCCGGCGCCCGCTTCCTTACCTATGCGCTCTTCGAAGGCGCGCTCTTGTCGCTGAGCGGCTACGTCATCACCCTCGTCATCCTGCTCGCCATCTGCCTTGCCGCCTACCGCATGACGCAGGCGCGGCGGATGGTCGTACAATATCCCTGGCTTTACGAAAGAGCCGGGTTGTTCGGCTGGCGGGACAAGTCGTGATCCGTCCCACACCGAATTGCTGTGGCGCTATTCTCGTGATAGCGTCCACGAATGCTGCCGATATGGCCGCAAAAGGGTACCATCCAGCAACAATTTGCGGGGAGCAGAACACCAATGCGTAGATTAACTGGCACGATAGCCGCGGCGGCCGCCCTTCTGGCGCTGACCGCGGGAATGCCCGGGGCGAAGGCAGAGGACATCCTCGTCGGCGTCGCCGGGCCGATCACCGGTCCCGACGCCCAGTTCGGCGAGCAGATGAAGCGCGGCGCGCAGAAGGCGGTCGAGGACATCAATGCGAAGGGCGGCGTCCTCGGCAAGAAGCTGAAGCTCCTCATCGGCGACGATCAGTGCGATGCGACGCAGGCCGTCGCCGTCGCCAACAAGATGGTCTCCGACAAGATCGTCTTCATGGACGGGCATTACTGCTCCTCGACCTCGATCCCGGCCTCGGCCGTCTACAATGACGGCGGCGTCCTGCAGATCACGCCGGCCTCGACCAATCCGGCGCTGACCGACGACGCGGCGGCCAAGGGCTGGAACAACGTCTTCCGCACCGTCGGGCGCGACGACGCGCAGGGCGGCGTCGCCGGCAAGTACATCGCCGAGAAATACAAGGGCAAGAAGGTCGCGATCATTCAGGACAAGACGGCTTACGGCAAGGGCCTCGCCGACGAGACGAAGAAGGCGATGAACGCCGCCGGCCTTAAAGAGGTGATGTATGAATCGATCACCCGCGGCGACAAGGACTTCTCGGCCCTCATCAGCAAGATGAAGCAGGCCGGGGTCGACGTCTTCTATCTCGGCGGCTATCACCCCGAGGCGGGGCTTCTCGTCCGCCAGGCGCGCGACCAGGGCTTCAACGCGCAGTTCATCTCCGGCGACGCGCTCGTCACGGACGAGTTCTGGAAGATCACCGGCAAGGCCGGCGAAGGCGTCCTCATGACCTTCCCGCCGGACCCGCGCAACCTTCCGAGCGCCAAGGCCGTCGTCGACTCCTTCAAGAAGGACGGCTATGACCCCGAGGGCTACACCCTCTACACCTATGCCGCGATGCAGGCCTTCGCGGCGGCCGCCGAGAAGGCGAAGTCGGTGAAGGTCGACGACCTCTCGAAGGCGCTCCACTCGATGACGGTGGACACGGTGATCGGCAAGCTCTCCTGGGACAAGAAGGGCGACATCAACGACGCCAAATACGTCTTCTACGTGTGGAAGGACGGCACCTACAAGGAGATGTAATCGGCATCTCGACGAGGGAGAGGCCCGGCGCGAGCCGGGCCTTTTTCGTCGGCAGCGGAGCGAAGGAGGCGATCATGGCGGCGGGCGGCGGGAACGACCTCGGCACGGTCATCGAGGATACGGTCGTGGCGGCGGGCGGGCACTGGTCGGCGCTCGTCGAGCGCGGCAACATCCTGCGCATCATCGATCTCGAAGGCTGCCAGGCCGTCGATTTCCTCTGCTACAACGCCGCCGATCCCGGCGAGCGCTACAACGCCGCCGATACGATGAAGATCGCCGGCTCGATCTTCATCGGCGAGGGAACGAAGCTCTATTCCGGGCTCGGCAACCCGATCTTCACGGTGGTCCGCGACACCTGCGGCTTCCACGACACGATCGGGGGCTGCTGCAGCAGCGAGAGCAACTTCGTCCGCTACGGCGTCCGCGACACGCCCAATTGCCGCGACAATTTTCTGCGCGGCCTCGCGAAATTCGGCCTCGACCGCCGCGACATCGTCGCCAACGTCAATTTTTTCATGTATGTGCCGGTGACGGCCGAAGGCGGCATGGCGATCGTCGATGGCCGCTCGAAGCCCGGCGACCATGTCGATCTGCGCGCCGAGATGGATGCGCTCGCCGTCCTTTCGAACTGCCCGCAGGTGCACAATCCGGCGAATGCCTACAATCCGACGCCGATCCGCGTCATCGTCGCGCGCCCGGCCGCCGCGCCGGGCTGAGGGCAAGGCCGGCGAAAAAATTCACCGCATCCTCGCGGATGCGGTGATCGCTGCAGTCCAGGTACCGTATCGTTGTTGTTATTTCTTGGCGGCGGCGCGCTTGCCCGTCTGCCGCCCGGTGCCGCGGCCGAGCCCGATCTTCTTGGCGAAGGCCGAGCGCTGCTCCGCATAGTTCGGCGCGACCATCGGATAGTCGGGGCCCAGCCCCCATTTCGCGCGGTATTCGTCGGGCGTCAGATTGTAGGTCGAGCGAAGATGCCGCTTCAGCATCTTCAGCTTCTTGCCGTCCTCGAGGCAGATCAAGTAATCCGGCGTGATCGACTTGCGGATCGGCACCGCCGGCTTCAACGGCTCGGATTTTGCTTCCGGTGGCTTGCTGTCCAGCGCCCGCAGCGACGTAAAGACGGCGTTGATGACCTCGGCCAATTGTGCCGTCGGCAGCGAGTTATTGCTCACATAGGCGGCAACCACGTCCGCCGTCATGCGGAGCAGCTCCTCTTCTGCGACTTTCGCAGATGGTGTCGGCTCGACCATTATTCTGGCGCCTCGGATAAATGCGTTAATTCACGAAAAGCGCGGTGATAATTGCAGAGTGATTTTTTCGTGTCAATCGGAAACCCTTGGTCGAGAGTATTCGACATTCGGGCAGAGTGGCGATGAGGTCAGATCGTCTTGCTCCGGCGGCATTCGATCGGCGCGGATTCAGTGATCGGCAATGATGGATCAATCGATATATACGCAAGGCGAATGAAAGACCCTCGCATCGCAGAAATATACGTCGGGGTCGGGCATGCCTCTTGCGCCGGGAAGGGCGATATTTGCGCGAATAAGCCTTCGGTTCAGAGCGCCGCGCCGCCTCGATCCGTTGTGCCGGACCTGACATCCTCCGCCGATATATGGTATGAATCGGCGTTCCCGCAGGATGGTTGGTGCCGATGCCCGAAACCTCGATCGCCGATACCGTCGCGCTCGCGGCGGATCACGCGGGCTACGAGCTCAAAGCGACGCTGGCCGCCATCCTGCGCGAGCGCGGCCTCACCGTGCTCGACCTCGGCACGACGAGCCGCGAGAGCGTCGACTACCCCGATTTCGCCGCCGCCCTCGCCAAGGCGCTGAAGGCGGGCCGGGCGACGCGCGGTATCCTCGCCTGCGGCAGCGGCATCGGCATGTCGATCGCAGCGAACCGGCATCCCGGAATCCGCGCGGCGCTCTGCCACGACGGCTTGACGGCGCGGCTGGCGCGCCAGCATAACGACGCCAATGTCCTCGTTCTTGGCGGCCGGTTGATCGGTATCGAGACCGCCAGGGACTGTGTCGAGACCTTCCTGACGACGCCGTTCGAAGGCGGCCGCCATGCCCGGCGGGTCGCCAAGCTCGGCTGAAATGCCCGCCAATCCAGCCTCGGAACCGCGCACCGCCATGTCTTCCCGCCCCGACGCTTCTCCCTTTTTCACCGCCGCGCTGTCGGATGGCGATCCCGAGATCGCGGCCGCGATCCGTGCCGAGCTCGGCCGCCAGCGCCACGAGATCGAGCTCATCGCCTCCGAGAACATCGTCTCGCGCGCCGTCCTCGAAGCGCAGGGCTCGGTGCTGACCAACAAATACGCGGAGGGCTATCCCGGCCGCCGCTATTACGGCGGCTGCCAATTCGTCGATGTCGCCGAGACCCTGGCGATCGAGCGCGCGAAGCGCCTCTTCGACTGCGCCTTCGCCAATGTCCAGCCGCATTCGGGGGCGCAGGCGAACCAGGCGGTGTTCCTCGCGCTCCTCAAACCGGGCGACACGGTCATGGGCATGTCGCTCGCCGCCGGCGGCCATCTGACGCACGGCGCCGCGCCCAACCTCTCAGGCAAATGGTTCCGCATCGTCTCCTACGGCGTCCGCCGCGACGACGCGCGCATCGACTTCGAGGAAGTGGAGAGACTGGCGCGCGAAGAGCGGCCGAAGCTCATCATCGCCGGCGGCTCCGCCTATCCGCGGGTCATCGACTTCGCGCGCTTCCGCCGGATCGCCGACGAGATCGGCGCCTATTTCATGGTGGACATGGCGCATTTCGCCGGGCTCGTCGCCGGCGGCGTCTATCCGAGCCCGCTGCCGCACGCCCATGTCGTGACGACGACGACGCACAAGACCTTGCGCGGCCCGCGCGGCGGCATGATCGTCTGCCAGGATCCGGAGATCGGCACCCGCATCAACAGCGCCGTCTTCCCCGGCCTCCAGGGCGGGCCGCTCATGCACGCCATCGCCGCCAAGGCGGTCGCCCTCGGCGAGGCGCTGCAGCCGGCCTTCAAGGACTATGCGCGCGCGGTTCTCGCCAATGCGCGGGCGCTCGCGGCGACGCTCGCCGAGAGCGGCCTCGCCATCGTTTCGGGAGGCACGGATTCGCATCTCATGCTGGTCGATCTGCGGCCGAAGGGGCTGACCGGCAAGCTCGCCGAGGCGGCTCTCGGGCGCGCCGGCATCACCTGCAACAAGAACGGCATCCCCTTCGACCCAGAGAAGCCGACGATCACCTCGGGCATCCGCCTCGGCTCGCCAGCGGCGACGACGCGCGGCTTCGGCGAGAAGGAGTTCCGCGAAATCGGCCGCATGATCGTCGAGGTGCTCGAGGCCTCGATGGCGGGGCGCAATGACGGCGAAGCGACGGAGCGGCGCATCCGCGACCAGGTCCACGCCCTCTGCGCCCGCTTTCCCATCTATCCCGATCTGCCATGACACGAGGAACGCCGGCCGCCGCCCTGCCTCTTCGCGCCTTGCGCGCGGGTTCCGCGCGGGCGCGAGGCTGAGCGCCGCGGCGCCTCTGGGAGGGGACGATGCGCTGTCCATTTTGCGGTTTCGACGATACGCAGGTGAAGGATTCGCGTCCGACCGATGATCGCGCCGCCATCCGCCGCCGCCGCTTCTGCCCGAACTGCGCGGCGCGCTTCACGACCTTCGAGCGCGTCCAGCTGCGCGAGCTGACCGTCGTCAAGAAGGGCGGGCAGCGCGAGCCTTTCGACCGCGACAAGCTCGCCCGCTCGATCCATGTCGCGCTGCGCAAGCGCCCGGTCGAGCCGGAACGGGTGGAGCGCGTCATCAACTCTATGGTGCGCCAGCTCGAAAGCTCCGGGGAAAGCGAGATTCCGAGCGATGTCATCGGCGGCCTCGTCATGGAGGCGCTGTCCAGCCTCGACCAGGTCGCCTATGTCCGCTTCGCCTCGGTCTACCGCAACTTCCGCGAGGCCAAGGATTTCGGCGAGTTCGTCGGCCGCATCAGCGCCGACAGCGATTGAGCATGGACGACGCCTCGTATATGCGGGCGGCGATCGCCCTGGCGCGGCGCGGCCTCGGCGAGGTGTGGCCCAACCCTGCGGTCGGCTGCGTCATCGTCGGCGATGGCCGCGTCCTCGGCCGCGGTTGGACGCAGCCCGGCGGCCGGCCCCATGGCGAGACGGAGGCGCTGGCGCGCGCCGGCGCCGCGGCGCGCGGCGCCACCGCCTATGTCAGCCTCGAACCCTGCTGCCACTGGGGAAAGACGCCGCCCTGCACCGACGCGCTCATCGCCGCCGGCCTCACCCGCATCGTCGTTCCGATCGAGGATCCCGACCCGCGCGTCTCAGGCCAGGGCATCGCCCGGCTGCGCGCCGCCGGGATTGCCGTCGAGACCGGGCTTTGCGCCGCCGAGGCGGCCGAGCTCAATGCCGGCTTCCTCATGCGGATGCGCGAGGGCCGCCCGCTCGTCACCTTGAAGCTCGCGACGAGCCTCGACGGCTGCATCGCGACAAGCGACGGAGAGAGCCGCTGGATCACGGGAGAGCCGGCGCGCGACCGCGGCCATCTCTTGCGCGCCGGGCATGACGCGATCCTGGTCGGCAGCGGCACGGTGCTGGCCGACGATCCGCATCTCACCTGCCGCTTGCCCGGTCTCGTCGGGCGCTCGCCGGTGCGTCTCGTCCTCGACAGCCGCCTGCGTCTGCCGCCGTCGGCGCATGTCGCCGCCGAGGCGCGACAGGTCCCGAGCTGGGTCCTGACGCTGCCGGGCGGCGACCCCGCGCGCCGCGCGGATCTCCAAGCCTGCGGCGTCGACATCATCGAAGTCGCGGCGGGCGAGGGCGGCGGCGTCGATCTCCGCGAGGCGCTGCGGGCGCTCGGCGCGCGCGGCCTCACCCGCATCCTCGTCGAAGGCGGCTCCCGCCTCGCCGCCGCGCTGCTGCGCGAGGGGCTCGTCGATCGCATCGCCTGGTTCCGCGCCGCGCGCGTCATCGGCGGCGACGGCGTCCCGGCCGTCGCGCCCTTCGGCCTCGCGCGGCTCGACGCTGCGCCCGGCTTCACCCGGATCGCCGTCGAGACGGTCGGCGACGACATCCTCGAAACCTACCGCCGCGCCGCATGACGACGCTCGCGCCCTTGCCCGAAGCGGCGCTGCCGCCCGGCATACGGGCGCGCTTCGTCGAGGGCGTCAACGGGCTGCGCCTCCACATCCTCGAAGCCGGCTTCGCGGAGGAAGGGCGGCCGTGCCTCCTTCTCCTCCACGGCTTTCCGGAGCTCGCCTACAGTTGGCGCAAGGTGATGCTGCCGCTCGCCGCGGCGGGGTTCCATGTGGTGGCGCCCGACCAGCGCGGCTATGGGCGGACCACCGGATGGGACGGCGACTACGACGGCGATCTCGGCTCCTTCGGCCTCCTCAACCTGGTCCGCGACGCGCTGGCGCTCGTCTTCGCTCTCGGCCACCGCCATGTCGCGGCGGTCGTCGGCCACGATTTCGGCTCGCCCGTCGCCGCCTATTGCGCGCTCGCGCGCCCCGATGTCTTCCGCGCCGTCGCTCTCATGAGCGCGCCTTTCGGCGGCCCGCCGGCGCTTTCCGCCGGTGCCGCGGCCGGAGGCGAGGACGACATCCACGCGGCGCTGGCGGCGCTGCCGCGGCCGCGGAAGCACTACCAATGGTATTATTCGACGCGCGCCGCCGATGCCGAGATGCGCAACGCGCCGCAAGGCATCCATGCGTTCCTGCGCGCCTATTACCATCACAAGAGCGCCGACTGGCCGGGCAACAAGCCGCATCGGCTCGCCGCCTGGAGCGCGGCGGAGCTGGCGAAGCTGCCGACCTATTACGTCATGGATCTGGCAAAGAGCATGCCCGAGACCGTGGCGCCCGAGATGCCTTCGCCGGAGGCGATCGCGCGCTGCCGCTGGCTCAGCGAGGACGAGCTTGCCGTCTATAGCGGCGAATTCGCCCGCACCGGCTTCCAGGGCGGCCTCCAATGGTATCGCTGCCGGACGATCCCCCGCTATGCCGGCGAGCTCGCGCTCTTCGCCGGCCGGACCATCGACGTCCCCTCCTGCTTCATCGCCGGCGCGAGCGACTGGGGCGTCTACCAGAAGCCCGGCGACTTCGAGCGGATGCAGGAGCGCGCCTTGACGAAGATGCTGTTCTGCCGCCTCGTCGACGGCGCCGGCCACTGGGTCCAGCAGGAGCAGCCCGAGGCGGTCAGCGGCTTGCTGACGGAGTTTCTGCGGAAGGCGGCGTAGCGGAGCGCCTGACGCGCCCTCTCGCGCAAGGGGGGAGAGGAATCGATGTGATTCTGGAAACCCGGCGCGCGCCCGCATAGTCTCGTCCCATGTTCAGCGGCATCATCACCGATCTCGGCACCGTCCGGCGGGTCGATCCGGGGCGCGACGCGCGGCTCGTCATCGCCACGCATTTCCCGATGGCGGAGGTCGCGATCGGCGCCTCGATCGCCTGCTCTGGGGTCTGCCTCACCGTCATCGAGAAGGGGGCGGACTGGTTCGCCGCCACCGCCTCCGCCGAGACCATGGCGAGGACGACGATCGGCGCCTGGCGCCCCGGCATGCAGGTCAACCTCGAACGCGCCCTGAGGCTCGGCGACGAGTTCGGCGGCCATATCGTGCTGGGCCATGTCGACGGGACGGCCGAGATCGTCGAGCGCCGCCCGGAAGGCGATTCCGTCCGCTTCCGCTTCCGCGCGCCAGCGCCGCTCGCGCGCTCGATCGCGCCCAAGGGCTCGGTCGCCCTCGACGGCG
>Ga0070740_10000286_pt1 | contig 128174 bp, 98 predicted proteins | sample Coa_R2_FD_67286 | JGI IMG/M metagenome (GOLD analysis project Ga0070740, IMG submission 67286) | Surface soil microbial communities from Centralia Pennsylvania, which are recovering from an underground coalmine fire - Coalmine... | ecosystem: Environmental > Terrestrial > Soil > Unclassified ... | reverse complement strand
TTACTCGATGATCTCCGTGACGGCGCCGGCGCCGACGGTGTGGCCGCCTTCGCGGATGGCGAAGCGCAAGCCCTTTTCCAGAGCCACCGGAGTGATCAGCGTGACTTCGCAGCTCACGTTGTCGCCCGGCATCACCATCTCCACGCCCTGCGCCAACTTCACATCGCCGGTCACGTCGGTGGTGCGGAAGTAAAACTGCGGACGATACCCGGTGAAGAACGGCGTGTGCCGCCCGCCCTCTTCCTTTGTGAGAACGTACGCTTCCGCCTTGAACTTCGTGTGCGGCGTGATCGAGCCCGGCTTGCACACCACCTGCCCGCGCTCCACATCGTCTTTTTCCGTGCCCCGCAGCAGCAACCCCACGTTGTCGCCCGCGATCCCCTCATCCAATAGCTTCTTGAACATCTCGACGCCCGTGACCACCTTCTTCTGCGTCGGACGGAAGCCCACGATTTCCACTTCCTCGCCGGTCTTCACCTTGCCGCGTTCCACACGGCCCGTGACCACCGTGCCGCGCCCGGAAATCGAAAAAATGTCTTCGATCGGCATGGCGAACGGCTTGTCCACGTCGCGCACCGGAAGAGGCACTTTCTCGTCCACCGCGGCCATCAGCTCGTCGATCTTCTTTTCCCACTTCTCATCGCCGTTCAGCGCCTGCAGTGCCGAGCCCCGAATCACGGGAACCGTGTCGCCCGGGAACTGATAGGTCTTCAGCAGCTCGCGAACTTCCAGTTCGACCAGCTCCAGAAGCTCCGGATCCTCGACCATGTCGCACTTGTTCAGAAACACCACGATGTAGGGCACGCCCACCTGACGCGCGAGCAAAATGTGCTCGCGGGTCTGCGGCATCGGCCCGTCGGTGGCGGCAACGACCAGAATCGCCCCATCCATCTGCGCCGCGCCGGTGATCATGTTCTTGATGTAGTCGGCGTGGCCCGGGCAGTCCATGTGCGCGTAGTGGCGGTTCGGCGTCTCGTATTCCACGTGCGAGACCGCGATGGTGATGCCGCGCTCGCGCTCTTCCGGCGCGTTGTCAATCGTGTCGAACGCGCGGAAGGCCACCTTCGGATTGTGCTTGCTGAGCACCTTGGTGATCGCCGCGGTCAACGTCGTCTTGCCATGGTCGATGTGCCCGATCGTCCCAATGTTGACGTGCGGCTTGGTGCGCTCAAATTTTTCCTTCGCCATATGCCCTCATCCTCAAGCTCAAGCCAACTGAAAAAACCGGCCTGGCCAAAACTTTGGAGCGGGGGACGGGATTTGAACCCGCAACCATCACCTTGGAAGAGTGAGACTCTACCGTTGAGTTACCCCCGCTCGGTACTGCAAGACTTGCCTCGAAGTGCAGCACGAACCCAAGGCAGTTCCTGCGGAAACTCAACCCATTTCTGGAGCCTGGGACCGGGATTGAACCGGTGACCTCGTCCTTACCAAGGACGCGCTCTACCAACTGAGCTACCCAGGCTGAATCCGATCCCTCCAAAAAATTTTCGTCAATCGCGGCGCACTTCGTTCTACCGGCCGATTCGCCGTGCTGGGTACCGCTTTTGAACATCGCGTGTTGCGATTTCCTGCGGTGTACTTCCGTGACGCTCAACTCAGGATCTCCGGAAGAACTTCTGCTCCGGAGATTCTTTCTCGAAGCTCGAATCCTGGTGGACGGGGAAGGATTCGAACCTTCGTAGCCCGCAAGGAGCGGCAGATTTACAGTCTGCTGGTTTTAGCCACTCACCCACCCGTCCCGGCAACTTACTCCGGGATACCAAATTCGTATCCGCGAAAATTCTGATTGTCCTACAACGTGTTCAGCGTTCGGTCACCCTGCTGGAGAAGTGGGAGCGTGCTGCGAGCGAAAACACAAAATGGCTCGTGTCCAAAGACACCAGCCCTTTTATAGTACCATGACGGGATTCGCTCCGCCTCACTCCCCTGCTAACATCTGGTGGAGCTGGCGGAGGGATTTGAACCCCCGACCCTCTGATTACAAATCAGATGCTCTACCAGCTGAGCTACGCCAGCGCTGCTCAAACCGCACAAGAATAGCAGATTAGGCACAGAACTTGCAAGTGGCCGAATCGGCGACCTGCTTGCAGGGGGCTGTGGGAATGTGTGGAAAACAAGGGTCTGAGCGTCTGCCTCGAACTCCAGATAACATATCTATTGTCAATTACATAGCGAGGGAAAGACGACGCCTTTCTAGTGAGTATAGGCATTGGGGAGCGCGAAATCCTCGGTTGCGCCAGGTTTTGCCTTCCTTTTCCATCGGTGGAACCCTCATTCAATGACAAAATATCCGATTCGAGCAGTTCGTTCCCGGCGGAGGTAAGTTCACTAGTGAGTCGCAAGCAGGCCATTGTCGCGGCGCTGGCAGTTTTCGCGTTGCTTTGCACCTGGTTCTATATACGGCCGCACCGAAGCGACCCGGAGCAGGGGCGGGAGGAACTTCTCGCCCGGCTGCCCGGCGATTCGACTTCCGTGGTGTACCTCGATCTGAACGATCTTCGCGGGTCCGCATTCCTCTCAAGAATTCTGGCTTGGGCGCCGCATCCGCCGGCGGACGAGGAATACACCAAATTCGTCCAGGTCACGGGTTTCAATTACGAGCGCGACCTGGATCGCGTGGGTATTTCCTTCAGCGGAACGCCGCAGCATCCCAAAAGCATGGCGATCGCCGAAGGACGCTTCGATCAGAAAAAGATCGAAGCATACAGCGGGCATGATGGGGCGCTGAAGACGGCGGCGGGAAAAACGATCTATGCAGTGAATTTGAGCAATCCGCCTCGAACCATTTATTTTTCTTTCCTGCGGGGCGACCAGGTTGCGGTCTGCAACGACGCTTCGTGTTTCTTTCAACCGTCGGGCAAAAACCTCAGCGCCGATGAATGGAGCGAGCATTTCCAGCGCTTGGCGGGAACCCCGCTGTTTGTCGTGATGCGGCAGGACTCCGCTCTGCTGTCGGAACTTTCGCAGCGCACCCCGGGCGGTTGGCGTTCGCCGCAACTGGCTACTCTGCTGGGGCAACTGCAATGGGTCTGCCTTGGGGTAAAGCCGGATGGAGATCAATTGCGCGTGGTTGCAGAAGGTGAAAGCTCGAACGAGACGATCATCCGCCAGCTGAATGACCTGCTGGGTGGCCTCCTGATTCTGGCGCAAGCGGGCCTGGATGATCCGAAAGCGAGCAAACAACTCGATCCGAAATTGCGCGAAGCCTATTCGACTCTTTTAAAAACCGCGGAAGTGCAGAAGCAGGACCGCGGAACAACGCAGTCCGTGCGATTGATTCTGGAAGTTACACCGCAGCTCCTGGAGTCCGCCCGAGGAGTAGCCGCAGCAGATCCGCCTGTACAGAACGCGCGCTAAAGAACCGAAGATGAACAATCCAAACCAGGGAAAGAGGGGCTTCGGAGGAGTGTATCTGCTGACCCGCAGGCTGTTATTGGGCTAGTCTCCGGCGGGATTGCTGCGCATGTAACGCCACGGGTTGACCGGAGCGTTGTTCACGCGGACCTCGTAGTGCACGTGCGGGCCGGTAGTGCGGCCGCTTATTCCGGTGTAGCCAATCACTTCGCCGCGCTTGATGCGAGTGCCGGGTACGACCGCGTAGGCGGAAAGATGGGCGTACCAGGTAGTAATGCCAAACCCGTGGTCCACGATCACAACCCGCCCATAGCCGGTGTGTTGCCCTGCATCCTGAACGATGCCATCGGCAGTAGCGTATACGGGAGCGCCATAATCCGCGCCAACGTCAACACCGGTGTGAAAGGCGCCTTCGCCCGAGAACGGATCCAGCCGTTCCCCGAAGCCATCCGTGATATGCCCGAGAACCGGCCAGATGGAAGGCGTGTAATTCGAATCCGCGAAAGCCATCGAAGGCATCATGCGGAGGCCTTCGGCGGAAACCGCGATCACCGCCGCATTGCGCTTCAGGAAAGTGAACTGCTCCACGGAGCGGTCGAAGACCTCTTCGGGAGACGAGGGCGCATCGGTCTGCTCGAACGCAGCCGGATGATATTTCATCACGCCGAAAGTCATGGCCACATCGGTCGCAAGGGATTGCACGGCGTCGAGGCGCTGGTTGGTATCTTTCACCGTGCTCTGGAGTTCGCGAACCTGCTTTTTCCAGACGTCGCGTTCCTGGCGGACGGCGTTGTAGTTGCCAACCTTGAGGAGCATGCGGCTATAAGAACCGACGGCGGCAAGGACGGTGATGCTTCCGATGATGGCCAAAGCAGCCAAGCCATGCAACACGTACGCCGGAACGATGAGTTTCCTCATCTTGCCGGGCGTGGAAGCAATATAAAAGGTATAGTTCTTGCTGCTGATCACTCTAGGCCCCTCAGGCCTTGCCTTATTATTCTGGGTTGCGGCAATACTTGCTTCTTCCCTGTTTGCCGCAAGCCACTTCGAGTACCGCTAACGATCTGAACCGTGAGTCTCGGTTCGCGACTACCTGAATATTAAATTTTGTAGGCTACTGGGTCAACCCTGTATTTCTCTTTTTTGGGACAGTGACGGAAAAGCTGCCCAACTGTACCAATAGACAGGTTGCGATAGGATGGGAGCCGCGTATGGCGAGGCTTTCCCCAGAAGATGCATTGGTTCGCCGAATATCCCGAGCCGCCCCTAGTTTTCATAATGCCAGTGTGCGGCTCGCCGGCGGCGATGATGCGGCTTTGTGGGAGCCCCGGCGGGGATTTGAGACCGTTCTGACCAGCGATTGGTTTCTGGAGGGTTCTCATTTGCTGCGGGAACTTCATCCTCCGGAAAGCGTGGGCTGGAAGTGCCTGGCGCGGGCGGCCAGCGACGTGGCGGCTATGGGAGGCGTGCCGCGCTGCTTTCTGCTGAATCTGGCAATCCCTCCTTCGCATACCGGGGAATGGCTCGAGCAGTTTCTGGTGGGCCTGGGGCGCGCCGCAAGGTTCTTGAAGTGCGCGCTTGCCGGCGGAGACACCACACGAAATGAGCGGATTTTGATCAATGTGACCGTGATCGGCGAGGTGGAGAAAAGCCAGGCGGTTCTGCGGTCAACGGCCAAACCCGGTGACCTTCTATTCGTGACCGGAAGCCTGGGTGAAGCGGAATTGGGTTTGCGCCTGCTGAGGAAAGGCCAAGCCGCAAAGAACAAGCAAGCAGTGCGGAAGCATTTGTATCCGAAACCCAGGATTGCTCTGGGACGAATGATCGCGGCGAATCGGCTTGCCAGCGCGATGATGGATGTCTCCGACGGGCTTTCGACAGACTTGGCGCGGTTGTGCGCGGCCAGCGGCGTGGGAGCCCGGATTTTCGCAGGGCGGGTGCCTGGGCCGGGGGGAGTGCCACAAGCGGAGGCACGACGGCTGGCATTGCACGGTGGGGATGACTACGAATTGCTGTTTGCCGTACGGCCGAAGCGTGCGCGCTTGTTGAACAGGAGTTTTTCGGGAATTCCCATCACGTGGATTGGCGAAATCACTAGAAAAAAGCAATTGCTGGTCTCAGCGAGCGATGGGCGCGTTGCGGACCTAGTGCCCGGTGGCTGGGACCCGTTCCGGAAATAGTTATTGTGGATTCGGGGGAGAGGATGTTCCGGTCGGCGGAGGCGTGGGAACGGCTGAAGCAGGCGGAGGAGTGGTCCCAGGTGTTGGTTTCGGCAATGCGGGAAGCTCTTCTTCTGGAGCGGTGTCGGGCACGTCGGTATGGACGTGGTGCTCCTCAGCCTGCTGCTCCAACGTAATGACGTTCGGAAAATCGGTGGGAGGCGTACCAGCGACAGCCTTTTCCATAAATTCCAGCCAGATTGGCAATGCGGCCTGCGCGCCCGTTTCGCGCTTCCCGAGCGAAATCTGTTTGTCGTCATAGCCCATCCAGACTCCGGCGGTGAGTTGCGGTGTGAATCCCATAAACCAGGCGTCGGTGAAATCTTGCGTTGTACCGGTCTTGCCGGCTGCGGGACGCCCAAGAGCTTTGGCCTTCATGCCCGTGCCGAATTGCACGACTTCTTCCAGCATGGCGGTCATCGTGTGGGCGACGTCGGGCGAGATGACGTCGTGAACTTCTGGATGGGCTTCCTCCAGCAGGGCTCCATCGTAACTGGTGACGCGGCGAATCATGTGCGGATCGATGCGGATGCCTTCGTTGGGGAAAACAGTGAAAGCAGAAACGTGTTCGATCAGGCGCATGTCTGCAGCGCCAAGGGCCAGTGGCAGGTAGGGCGGCAGTGGCGTGGTAATGCCAAAACGGCGGGCCATGTCCACGACGTTGTTGATGCCGACCTTGGCGGCGATTTTCACCGCCGGCACGTTGCGAGAGCCGGCGAGGGCGCGGCGCAGCGTGATCACGCCCTCGAATTTTTCGTCGTAGTTATGCGGGGAATAGAGCTGGCCTCCGCTTACCACGGAAAACGGAGCATCCAGAATCGTGTCGAACGGCGACATTCCCTGCTCAATGGCGGTTGTGTAGACGTACGGCTTGAACGAACTGCCGACCTGGCGCACCGCCTGCGTGGCGCGATTGAATTTCGAATCTTCAAAACTGTAGCCGCCGACCATCGCCTTGATTTCGCCGGTGGCGTTATCAATCGCGATCATCGCGGCCTGGGGGGCGGGCTGCTGCTCGAGTTGGACACGCGCGGTGGTTTCGCGCAGATCTTGAATCGAGAATTGGGCAAGGTCGCCGACGGCAAGGATTTCGTTGGGTTTTTTGTGGCCGGTCCAGGCCATGTCCGAAGGCGAGAGAATCGCGCGATAGTTGCCGATCTTGATCGTCGCGCTTTTCTCGTCGACCGCAAGGACCAGGCCCGTGATGTAACTTCCCTTTTCGATGGGATGGTGCCAATCGTCGTCTTCGTAAGTGTCCAGCTTCCCGAGATTGTCCGTCAGGATGTTGGGAAGCTTGCCGCGCCAGCCGTGCCGGCGGTCGTATTGATGCAAGCCGTCGCGAATCGCCTGGTTGGCGGCTTTTTGCATGGCGAGGTTGAGCGTAGTGTAGATGCGCAGCCCCCGCTCGTGCACCGCCTCGGTACCGTACGTCGTTTCCAGATATTTGCGGATATCTTCGAAGAAATAGGGTGCCAGATCGTTCCGGGGGTATTGCACGTGGAGGCCGAGCGGAGTCTTCTTTGCGGCTTCTTCCTCCGCCGGGGTGATTTTGCCTTCTTCCATCATCCGTTGCAGCACCAGATTGCGCCGCGCAAGCGCTCGGGCGGGATCGACAAGCGGCGAGTAGATGGGGCCGCGGATCATTCCGGCAAGCAGCGCGGACTGCTGGAGATTCAGGTCCGTCACGTTTTTGCCGAAATAAAATTGCGCGGCGGCGGCGAAGCCGTAGTTGCCATGAGCCAGGTAGACCTGGTTGGCGTACATGGTGAAGATTTGCGGTTTGGTGTAGCGCCGCTCGATCTGGAGCGCGAGGAGCATTTCCTGGGCTTTGCGGCGGAAGCTGCGGTCGCTGCGGTCCAGGAAGAGGTTGCCGGCCAGTTGCATGGTGATGGTGCTGGCGCCTTCGGCTTTGCGATGTTTCAGGATGTTGCGGTAGGCGGCGCCGGCCACGCGCGGAAAATCCACGCCCCAGTGATCCTCAAAGTGCTGGTCTTCGATCGCGGTGACCGCGTTGTAGAGAACTTTAGGGACCTGCTCCCAGGTCATCAGGATGCGGCGTTGCAGGGCGAAGCTCCCGACGAGCTGGCCGTCGTCAGCGTAAATTTCGGTGACTACATTGGGGCGGTAGGTTTCAAGCGCGCGGATTTCGGGCAGGTCGCTTTCGTAGACGAAAAGAAGCCCTGCCGCGGCTCCAAGCGCGACGGAGCAAAGAAGAAGAAATGCCAGCGCGACGCGGTCAATCAGTTTCCAGCCGCGCAGGCGCAGCGTGATCGGAGGAAGCGAAACCATCGAAGGAAAATTCTAGCGCAGATTCCTATCGAGGAAGTTAAGCCTTGGCGCAAGAGTTTCCATGCGTGGAATCTAGCGGGGGGTGTAATAGCGTTCGCCGGCGCAGGAGCGGCAGAGTGTGCGGCCGTTTTGCTCGACTTCGCGCTTGAAGTTGATGCCTTCGCCGCATTCGGCGCAGACCACGCGAGGGCCCTTGAAGCCGGGTAGATCTTCGGAGTGAATTTCGACCTTCACCCATTCTTTGGAAAAGAGCACGTCGTCTGGAAGCTGTGCGTAGGCCTTTTGCTGGCCTTCTTCTTTCGGGAGATGGGGGTAGAGATCCTTGGCGGCTTGCTTGGAGGATTCTCTGGCGGCGATGCGGACAGCGCGGCCGCTCTGCAAATCGCAGAAGGTGGCGGCTACCTTTCCCCAGTCGCGGAATTTCAGCGCGCGCTTGCCGAGCCGGCAGTTGGCCACCAGTGCCACCGCGTCGGTGACGCAGCGGTCGATTTCGACGTAAGTGACGATGCGCTTGCGGTCGGCGATGGGGTCGAGGCCGAGTTCACGGATGCCCAGCATGGCCAGGCGCACCCCGAGCACTTGCCCCGCGCAAATGTGCCCGTGCGCGACGGCGGCAAGTTCGAGGTATTCGGCGAGGGTTTTCACACTAGCATTGTAGCTCAGGCCTTCAGGCCTGAGGGTGTTCATGGCGCGAAGGCGATTTTCGATTGGAAGAAACCCTGACTTCACCGCCGGGGAAAGCTTCGTCCCTATCTTAGCTAGAGGGAGGGTTGGGAAAAGCCTCGCCTCTGAAGGGGTGAGTTACACCGTGTCCGTTGTCCATGGATGCGGCTGGCGCGCCTCGGTGAAGACGAAGTAGGTCATGAACAGAGCGAGCGCCGAAATCGAGGCATCACGGACGATGGTCCAGCCCGTAAGTTTTTCCGGCGTGCCAAAGCAACCGCAGTTAATATCCATGTGCAACAAATAGGCGCGTGTGACCACCCCTAGAAAGCCCAGCATTATCAGCGTAACCAGAGTAGCCCAGATCCTCAGCCGCCAGCCGATGAACAACATCAACCCCAAGAAGATCTCCACGAAAGGCAGCGTGTGCGCAAGCTGGCCGGCCATCCCCGGCGAAAGCATTTTGTACGATTCCACCTGTTGCTGGAACATCATGAGATTCGTGGAAACCGAAAGCTTCAAGAAAATATAAGGCCACAAATGCGAGTTGGGCATGGTGAGCTTTGCAATGCCCGCATAGACAAAGATGGCGCCGAGCGCGAAGCGCCCAATCCAGATGATGAGGCGGCGGAAATTGAATGGTGCGGATTCGAGCATGGGTGACGCTGGGTTGACCTCCGCGGGAAAAAAAGATAATCGCAAGCAGTTAACAAACAGCAAGAAAAGCGGATAACCTCACTACATTCATCAGGGTTGGCCGCTGCTGTTGTCCGCCTCCTGGCCCCTGCTCGCAGTTGTCTGGCCGCTATTTCTGCGCGACCAGTTGGTCGAGAAATTCCTTCAGCACGTCGTAATTGAGCGTCCCTGCATAAGGATAGGTCTGTCCGTGAGCGTGAAAAACGGTTGTGGGCGTCTGGCTGATAGGGAACGTCATGCCGATGGCTTTGTCCTTTTCGATGAGTGGATCGAGTTCCTTGGATGCAACGATCGCATCCACCTTTTTCATTTCCGAAGCCGAAAGCACGCTGGCCACCGTTCCGCGCACGTCGCCGTTGGCTTCCCACTTGTCCTGATTTTGGAAGAGAGCCATTTCCACCGGCTCGCATTTCCCGATATGCGCAGCGGCGCGGGAGTAGCTGGCGGCAATCCCCGAATAAGCATGCATCGGCAGCGGGAAGTCGCGATGCACGAGATAGATCTTGCCGGTATTGACGTAGTTGTCCATCACCTTCTGCGTGGTGTTGAGAAACAGGGCGCGACAGGCGGGGCACTGAAAATCGCTGAAAATTTCAACAACAACCGGAGCGGTCTTGGAACCGAAGGCTTTGTCCGGGTCGATATCCTTCACGCCTCCAACGCTGATCGTCGCCGTGGAGAGGACGGGCGCCTCAGACTCCTTGTGCGCGGCAGCCTTCCTGGCGCTGGCGGATGTTTGCGACTTTTGCGCGCGGGGTCCGGCTAGCAGGGATGTGGCAACGGTAAGCGAAATCAGCAGGCTGGCGGGGACAAAACGGAGACAGCGAGTCACGGAGTCCTCCAAACGTATGGATTTAGCCAGAATATCACAGCTTGCAAAGCAGGCACGCGACATGGACCCTAGCGCATGACCTGTCCCGCCACCTCCGGGCCGCAAAGGGCGGCTTTGGGCCGCCCCCGCGGTGGGGACACAGGGTTGGTTGCGGGCAAGCAAAGAGGCGTTGTCTGAGACAGCAGACAGACGAAGGGGCGCGAGGAGGGGAGGCCGAAGGAAGAATAACCCATTCCCAATCAATGCATTACATGCAATATCAAATAACTTGACAACGTTACGCTCAACATGTATATTATGGCTCGCTTGGGACGTTTGACGCCCCACGCACGATATTCTCTCCCACGTCTCGGCGACACCGGGCGGCTGACTCGATTCCCCGCCCCCAGCGACGGGAGAGCGCGGGACCTAGGCGCAACTTAGAGCGCCCACCCGAGGGAGTTTTCACAAGTAATCCGAAGGAGAAGGAAGCAATGAGCAAGATTATTGGAATTGACCTGGGAACCACGAACTCGGTCGTTGCCGTGATGCAGGGTGGCGAGCCGGTAGTGATCCCCAATCAGGAGGGCACGCGCACCACGCCTTCCGTGGTGGCCATCACCAAGTCCGGCGAAAGGCTGGTGGGTCAGGTAGCCAAGCGGCAAGCGGTGACGAATCCAGAAAACACGGTCTATTCGATCAAGCGCTTCATGGGCCGGCGGTACGACGAGGTTGGCGAAGAGATGAAGCGCGTGCCGTACAAGGTGGTGAAGGGCAGCCATGACGACGCCCGCGTGGAAGTGGCCGGCAAGGTCTACAGCCCGCCGGAAATTTCCGCGATGATCCTCACCAAGCTGAAGAACGCCGCGGAAGATTTCCTCGGCGAAAAAGTGACCAAGGCGGTCATCACGGTTCCCGCGTACTTCAACGACGCGCAGCGCCAGGCCACCAAGCAGGCCGGCGAAATCGCGGGGCTGGAAGTGGTTCGCATCATCAACGAACCGACGGCAGCCGCGCTGGCATACGGCCTCGAAAAGAAGAGCGATGAGACCATCGCGGTCTATGACCTCGGCGGCGGCACGTTCGACATTTCCGTGCTGGAAGTCGGCAGCGGCGTGGTGGAAGTGAAGTCCACCAACGGCGACACCCACCTGGGCGGCGACGACGTCGACCAGCGGATCGTGGATTGGCTGATCGACGAATTCAAGAAAGAGCACGGCATCGATCTCGGGAAGGATCGCATGGCCCTGCAACGCCTGAAAGAAGCGGCGGAAAAGGCCAAGATCGAGCTTTCGCAAATGATGGAGACGGAGATCAATCTCCCCTTCATTACCGCGGGCGCGAGCGGCCCGATCCACATGCAGCAGAAGCTGACGCGCATGCGCCTGGAACAATTGATGAGCGATTTGCTCGAGCGTTCGATGCGGCCGGTGAAACAGGCGCTGGAAGACGCAAAGATGTCGCCCAGCGACATTCAGGAAGTGGTGCTGGTCGGCGGCTCCACGCGTATTCCAAAGGTGCAGTCGCTGGTGAGCGGCTTCTTCGGCGGCAAGGAACTTCACAAAGGCGTGAACCCGGATGAAGTGGTTGCCGTGGGCGCGGCCATTCAGGGCGCGGTGCTGGCGGGCGAGGTGAAGGACATCCTGCTGCTCGACGTCACGCCTCTTTCGCTGGGCGTGGAAACGCTCGGCGGCGTGATGACCGTGCAGATCCCGCGCAACACCACGATTCCAACGCGCAAGGTGGAAACCTACTCGACCGCTTCGGACAACCAGCCGGGCGTGGAGATTCACGTCCTGCAAGGCGAGCGGAAATTCGCGAAGGACAACCGTTCTCTGGGCACGTTCAAGCTGGACGGGATTCCGCCAGCTCCGCGCGGGACGCCGCAGATCGAAGTCACCTTTGACATCGACGCCAACGGCATCCTGAACGTGACCGCAAAGGACAAGGCCACCAACAAAGAGCAAAAGATCACCATCACCGCTTCCACCGGCTTGACCAAGGATGAGGCCGAAAAGATGCGCGCCGAGGCCGAGTTGCACGCGGAAGAAGACCGCAAGCGTATGGAAGAGGTGGAATCCCGCAATCGCCTGGACGGCATTGTGTACCAGGCCGAAAAGACCATCCGCGAAAACCGCGACAAGCTGAACGAAGCTGACGTGAAAGCGGCCGAGGCAGCTATCGAAGACGCCAAGAAGGCCGTTAACGAGGGCGGCGTGGCACGGTTGCGCGGCGCAACAGAAAACGTGGAAAAGGCCCTGCACAAGATGGCTGAGGAGCTGTACAAGTCCGCGCAAGCGTCCGGCGCGGAACAAGCCGGAGCCGCGGGGGCCGGTGCCGGCGGCAGGTCCACTTCGAGCGGGGGCGCGCAGGGCGGCCAGAAACCCGGCGACGTAATCGACGCCGAGTACGTGGACGTGGACGAGAGCAAGAAACCGAATTAAGCGTGGGGCCGGAGACCAGCAGCCGGAAACAAGTCACTTGTGACCGGTGCCTGGTAAAATCGGCCCTCGCTTTGGCGGCGGCTGCTTGCGTCGAGCCTTAGGGCGGAATGCATGTAGCCAGAGCGTTGTGACGGTTGGCTGGCAGCGGCGGTTCTCAGCATAGCCTTGCCAGTCACTGGTCACCAATCACCAGTCACTTTCCTCATGGCGACGAGAACAAAACACGACTATTACGACCTGCTGGGCGTCTCGAAGAAGGCCACGGCGAAGGACATTCGCGCGGCGTTCCGGAAGCTCGCGCGCAAGTACCATCCGGATCTGAATCCCGGCGACAAGGCAGCGGAAGAAAAATTCAAGCAACTCCAGGAAGCTTACGACGTTCTTTCCGACGCCAAGAAGCGCCAGATGTACGATCAGTACGGCTTTTACAGCGACAACGTGCCGCCACCGGGCTACGGCGGTGGGGTCAACGCCGGCGATGGCAACGTCAATTTTGATTTTGGCGGATTTGATTTCGGCGGTGCACCCGGGGCGGGAGCCGGAGGGTCGAGCTTCCGCGATCTTTTCAGCCAGTTTTTTGGCGGAGGGCGCGGGGCGGGGATGGAACCGGAACAGGAAGCCGGCTCGGATCTGGAATACCAGATCGAAATCGATTTCTGGGATTCCGTGCGTGGTGCGGTAAAGAAATTGCAAATCACGCGGCTGGATTCCTGCGAAGTGTGTCACGGAACCGGCGCCGTCGGTTCGCCGCAAACCTGCCCCACGTGCAGTGGGGCCGGACAAATCCAGCAAACCGCAGGGAAAATGCGCTTCAATGTGCCGTGCAATCGCTGCGGCGGCACCGGCAAATTGCGCACCGCATGCCGCAACTGCGGCGGCGAAGGACGTGTGCGCCGGAACGAAACGATTGACGTGCGCATCCCCGCGGGTGTGGCCAACGGCGGCCGTGTTCGCGTGCCGGGCAAAGGGAACATGGGAACACTGGGCGCGCCGGCCGGAGATTTGTATCTGCGCGTGGTGGTGAAGCCGCATGGATTTTTCGAACGTCGCGCGAACGATTTGTACACCAAAGTGCCGGTGACCGTGGCCGAAGCTTCGCTAGGCGCGAAAGTGGAAGTGCCGACCATCGACGGCCGGTCGCTGGTGCGCATTCCGCCCGGCACGAGCAGCGGAAAAACGCTGCGGCTGAAAGAAAAAGGCGTGCCGAGCGCGCGGGGCGGCGAGCGCGGTGACCAATACGTGGAGATTCAAGTGGTGGTGCCGGAGCCGACCGATGAGCGCGTGCGCAACCTGATGAAGGAGCTCGAAGCGATCGCCCCGGCCGATCCGCGGAAGGATTTGTTCGCGAAAGCAGGAGTGTAAGGAGGAGTTTCTTGGTTGTTAGTTTTGGGTATTAAGTTCCAAGTAAGAACGGCAAGGCTCCAAAGACATCCGGCTTATAACTACAAACTGACAACGAAAAACTATCTTTCCCCATGCCGCCGAAGACCAGGAAACGCGCGAAAGCTGGATACATGATCAGCGCCGTCGCGGAGCTTTACAAGCTGCATCCGCAGACGCTGCGGCTGTATGAACGCGTGGGCTTGCTGAAGCCTTCGCGATCCCAGGGAAACACCCGGCTTTATACCGAAGCCGACCTCGAGCGCCTGGACGTGATCCTGACGCTGGCACGGGAGATGGGCGTGAACCTCGCGGGCATCGAAATCATCCTCAACATGCGGGAGAAGATGATCGAGATGGAGCGCCAGATGGCGGAATTCACCCAGGTGGTCCGACAGGAATTGTCGCGTATGGCCTCGCAGCCGGAGGAGAAGCCGTCCAAGCACGCCATTGTCCGCACAGGTCCGAGGATTGTGAGGACGTGAGGAAAGCGGCGCGTGGCCGGCGAAGAACCGTACTCGAAACCCGCGACACGGATCGAGGCTTCTTTATTTCTGGACGCTGGCCACAGGTCACTGGCCGCAGATTCCTTCCACAGATTTCCGCAGCAAGGCGGATTGTTGCATCCGCGATTGGAACGTATGATGACCTAGATACAATGCTCGCGGCTGGCCGATCTAAGGTTCGGCCACTATAAAAGTGGCACAGGCACTCTTGCCTGTGCAGATTTTGTCGCACTTCGTCCATGCGCACAGCCAGGAATGGCTGTGCCACAAGCTGTTCAGCCTGTGACTCCGCGGCTGGACGATACAGGGAGAAAATGGCCAGAGAAGATTGTCCGCTTTGCAAAGGTACAGGATGGAAGCTGGTGCCGCGGAAGGACGAAACGCCGGGGCAGATGGCGGTGGCTTGCGAATGCGGGATGCAAGAACGCGCGGAAATCGTGATGGAGCGCGCGCGCGTGCCCAAGCGCTACGAACACTGCGATTTTGAAAGCTACGCAACGGATCTTGCAGACGGAACAACCTGGACCACGCAGCATGAGCAAGAGCTGAAGCAGGCAAAACTGCTGACGCAGGCGTTTGTGCGCGATTACCCCGGAACGGAAAAGGGCTTGTTGCTGATGGGTCCTTCAGGCGTGGGGAAAACGCACCTGGCGGTGGCGGCGTTGAAGGAATTGATCCGGCGCGGTCACAACGGATTGTTTTGCGACTACCGCGAACTGCTGAAAGAAATTCAGGCCAGCTACAACCCCTCGAGCGAGTCAACCGAAATGGGCGTGCTCGAGCCGATCCGCACCGCGGAAATTCTGGTGCTCGACGATCTGGGCGCCAGCAAGCCTTCGGCGTGGGTACTCGACATCATCGGCCTGGTGCTCAACGCGCGCTACAACGAAAAGCGCGTAATCATTCTTACGACCAATTATCTGGACGAGACCGTTACAGCCGAACCAGGAGCGCGCTTGCCGGGCGGACAGCGCGTTACTGTGAAAGAAGATACGCTGGCGGACCGCATCGGCGCACGCATGCGTTCGCGCCTCTATGAAATGTGCCGGACGGTGGAAGTGTATGCGCCGGATTTCCGCCGAGAGGCGCGCCAAGCCGGAAGAGCAAGGGCCTAGGGAAGGCGGAAAAACCTTGTTCGGAAGATGCAAGCAGTGGCATTGCATTCTCCCTTCGCGCTTCCGGGATTGCTCGATACCGCGGCCGGATATTTCTACGCAGCCCTCCTTAGGTCAAAACCGGCAAGAATCAATTCAGTTGCGGCCAGCCCTTCCGGGATTCTATGCCCTCACTCCTCCGGTTCAGTTGGTGTGTTGCATGTAAAGTCGGCTCTGGATTTGGGTCCTGATGTACGCGGTAAGCGGTCTTCTCAATGCCGTCCCCTCTGGAGCACCCGTCGGAAACTGGCTCGGTTATCGCTTAAAAAACGGGCACCAGGTGACACCTTCGCTCCTCAGGCCTTGATTGACACGAGCTTCTTGCGGCGGGTATTCTTTTAGGGCTGTAGCGCTCCACGCGACGTTTGCAGCTTTCCGTAGTAAGAGACCGAGTTACTTCGAAGCAGGTGCTTGTCCTCTCTGCCCCGTTGTAACCCCTCCTTGCCACACCCCGGTTGGGAATCAGCAAGGATTGACTCGACAAAAAACAGGGATACACATCCCGGAGGCGATTGAACATGTTTTCAGACCACGATAACCCCGTATCTTCCGCAGCCACCGCACCCGCCCAGGAAAGTGAAGCTCCCCAGCATCCGGAATCCACGCCGGCCGCGCCCGCAGCCGTGGCTCCCGTGAAGCCCGAAGAGGCCCACGCCCACGCCGAAGCCCAGGCGCAGAATGCCGCTGCCGATGCGGAAGCCGCCGCTGCCGCCGAAGAAGCCGCCAGCGCGGAAGAGATGAGCAAGCTCATCGACCAATACAGCGAACCGCAGGAAGCTTCCGCCGCGCAAAACGAAATTATCGAAGTGAAAGTGGTCGCCTATACGGAGCAGGGCGTGGTGGTGGACCTTGGCGGAAAGACCGAGGGCCTGATTCCCGCCTCCGAATTCACGGAGACGGAAATTCCCCGCCCCGATCCGAATGCCACGATCGAAGTGCAGCGCACCGGCGAGACCAAGGACAATTTCGTCATCGTCTCCTACCAGAAAGTCTTGCGGCGCCGCACCTGGGAAAAAATCGACGCACAGTTCAAGGCCAAGGAGACTATCACCGCCAAGGTTGTCGACCGCATCAAGGGCGGCCTGGTGGTGGATATTGGCGTGCGTGCGTTCCTGCCAGGCTCCCAATACGACCTGCGCCCGACGCAGAACTTGGACGAACTGCTCGGCCAGGAAGTGCAGGTCCGCGTCACCAAGCTGAACCGCCGCCGCGGCAACGTGGTTGTCAGCCGCCGCGCGCTGCTCGAGGAAGAGTTGCACGCCAAGCGCGCCGAGTTGATGGAAAAACTCAGCGAAGGCCAGGTCGTACACGGCACGGTCAAAAACGTGACCGAATACGGCGCGTTTGTGGACCTGGGCGGCATTGACGGCTTGCTGCACCTCACCGACTTGAGCTGGGGCCGCGTACGGCATCCCAGCGACGTGGTCAAGCCCGATCAGGAACTCGACGTCATCATCTTGAAGTTCGACAAGTCCAAGCAGCGCGTATCCCTGGGCCTGAAGCAACTCACAAAGGATCCCTGGGTGGACGCCGCCGAGCGTTATCCTGCGGGCGGCAAGTACAAGGGCAAGGTCGTCGGCGTGGTGGATTACGGCGCGTTCGTCGAACTCGAACAAGGCATCGAAGGCCTGGTCCACGTCACGGAAATGTCCTGGTCCAAGAAGCCCGCGCACCCCTCGAAGGTAGTGAAGGTCGGCGAAGAAGTAGATGTGGTGGTGCTGGACATCAAGCCGAGCGACCGGCGCGTTTCGCTGGGTATGAAGCAGGCGCAACCCGATCCCTGGCTGCTGGTGGCGGAGAAGTATCCCGTCGGCACCGTCGTGACCGGCAAGGTGCGCAACATCGCCGAGTTCGGCGCTTTCGTCGAAATCGAAGAGGGATTTGACGGGCTGGTGCACGTTGGTGACGTAAGCTGGACCGGCCGCGTGAAGAATCCCCACGAAGTCTTCAAGAAGGGCGAGCCGGTGACCGCGAAGGTACTGCGCATCGACCCGGAGAACCGTCGCGTTTCGCTGGGCATGAAGCAGGTGAACGACATCTGGGCCGACTGGTTCAAGCAGCACAAGGTCGGCGATATCGTGCGCGGCAAGGTTTCGCGCATCGCCACCTTCGGTGCGTTCGTGGAGTTCGGCGAAAACATCGAAGGCCTGTGCCACAACACGGAGATCGAGGAGCGCCGCCGCCGCGACGAAGGTCCTTCCAGCTTCCGCCCGACCACCGGCCCGCTCAAGAGCGCCGGCCCGCTGGAACCCGGCAAGGAATACGACTTCAAAATCATCAAAATCAGTCCCGAGACTCGGCGTATCGGGCTAAGCTATCGTGCAGCGGTCCGCCAGCAGGAGCGCAGGGAGATCGAGCACTATAAGTCGTCGAAGTCTTCGGCGACGGCCACGATCGGCGATGCCCTGAAGCAGAAGCTGGCTTCGCGGTAGCGCCGGAACGATTTTCACCGCCCAGGTGATTCATCAGATAAATTCATTTACCTGCGGGTCATTTTAATGATAGGAAGAGGGACATCCGGGCAGGGGAGGTCCCTCTAAGTTGCCTTGCCCCATAGAGTTGTGCGGCACCAGCGGTTCTTGACATAAAGAGGCTGAGACCCATGACAAAGCAACCGACGCTGACCAAGGCCGACCTGATCGAGGAAGTGCTCCGCGTGACCGAGCTTCCCCGCAAAGAGTCGGAGACCATTGTCGAAACGATTTTCGAAAGCATCATCGACGCGCTCCAGAAGGGCGACAAAATCGAAATTCGGGGATTCGGCAGCTTTCGCACCCGCCAGCGCCGCGGCCGCATCGGAAGAAATCCCAAAACTGGAGAGAAAGTAGAAGTTCCGGCCAAGAAGATTCCATTTTTCAAGCCCAGCAAGGAATTAAAGGACTTTGTAAACACGGCTGCGACGCAGAGCGAAGCGGCATCGTAGCGTGCGCCGTTATTGAATTCGCGGAATTTGCGGACGCCCCGGTTTCCGGGGCGTTTTGCTTTTTGAGACGGACCAGCACCGGGCACGAAGCGCCCGCGCTTTCCACGGCTCCTGCTTCCTGTTCGCTGGTATCTGTGATCCCGTTATGCGCTATGCTTTTGAGGCGAATTGAGGACGACGAACGATGGACTACCTCTGGACTCCCTGGCGTTACCAATACATGACCGAGGCGGCGTCGGGCAAGCAGCCCGAATGCATTTTTTGCGACGCGGCGGCACGTAAGGATGATGCCGAAACGCTGATCGTCTGTCGCGGGAAGCAGTCGTTCATCATTCTCAACCGCTTTCCCTACACCTCCGGGCACGTGATGATTGTCCCCTACTCGCATGTGGCGGAACTCAAATTGTGCGAACCGCAAGCGTTGGCCGAAATGATGGCCTTGGCGCAGCGCGTGGAGAGCGTGTTTCGCGAAAACTACAGGCCGGATGGGATGAACCTCGGGATGAATCTGGGGCGAGCAGCGGGCGCGGGCGTCGCCGGACATCTGCACCTGCACATGCTGCCGCGCTGGTTCGGCGATTCCAATTTCATGACCGTGGCCGGAGAAACTCGCGTGCATCCCGAGGAATTGCGCACCACCTACGATCGGCTGAGTAACGGGCTGAAGGCATAGTTGGTTGCAAGGCGGTCCGTCCTGAGCGGATTCGAAGGTTTACCCAGCCTCCTCCGCTTCGGTGTCCTCCGTTCGTCACAGGTCAATTTGGGCTGTTTGCGAACTCTCCGTCCAATCTCCCGCTTTTGCCGCGACCCTCCAAAAAAGCTAGAATCCTAATTTCAAATTGCTGTTTGCGTGCTGGGAAGGGAACTGCCTTGCATCTGGAACTGACCGAAGACCAAAAGCTGTTGCAGAAGAGTGTGCGTGAATTTGCGGAGTCCGAAGTGCGGCCAATGGCCAAGCACAATGACGAAACCGGAGAATTTCCCCGGGCGCTCTTCAACAAAGCAGCGGAGCTGGGACTGACTGGCGTGGCGTTTCCGGAAACGGAAGGCGGCGCGGGGTTCGACCATACCGCATACACAATCGTGATTGAAGAGATTTCGCGCTGCTGCGCTTCCACTGGTGTCATTCTGAGCGTGCAGAATTCCCTGTTTTGCGATCCGATTCATCGCTATGGCACAGAAGAGCAGAAGAAAAAATTCCTTCTCCCCTTTACGCGCGGCGAAAAGATCGGCTGCTATGCATTGACGGAACCGCAAGCGGGTTCGAATGCCGCGGCGCTGCAGACCAGAGCGGTGAAGCAGGGCGACACCTACGTCATCAACGGCACCAAGGCCTGGATCACCAACGGCGGCGCGGCCGACGCGGCCATCGTATACACCAACACCGATCCAGCGAAAGGCGAGAAAGGCATCACCGCCGTCGTCGTGGAAAAAGGCACACCGGGCTTCAAAGTGGGCAAGGAAGAGAAAAAGCTGGGCATCAATGCGACGGCGTGCAGCGAACTGGTCTTCACCGATTGCGTTGTGCCGGCCGCCAACCGTATCGGGAACGAAGGCGAAGGGTACAAAGTGGCGCTTTCGACGCTGGACGGCGGGCGCATCGGCATCGCGTCGCAGGCCGTGGGCATCGCGCAGGGCGCGTTTGAGGCGGCGCTGAATTGGTCGCAGGAACGCATGGCCTTCGGCCACCCAATCGCGGAGTTTCAGGCCATCCAGTTCATGCTGGCGGACATGGCCACCGAAATCGATGCCGCGCGGCTGCTGGTGCGCAAAGCCGCGTGGAAGCAGGATTCCGGCGGACGCTTCAGCCAGGAAGCGGCGACGGCAAAATTGTTTGCCAGTGAAATGGCCACACGCGTGGCCCACAAGGCGATCCAGATTCACGGCGGATACGGCTACAGCAAGGAGTATCCCGTCGAGCGTGCCTACCGCGACGCACGCATCACCGAAATTTACGAAGGCACCAGCGAAATTCAGCGCCTGGTCATCGCCGGCTGGCTCCTTAAGTCCTAGTTGGATAGCGATTGCAGGGGCGGAACTCACCCGGCCTTCGAGTGACGCGAGAAGCACGCGAAAGCGCGCCGGGCACTTCGAGTTGCCCTGAATCAACCAGAGGCACGCCGGCGAGCGTGAGACGACGCCAGAAAAGGCTCCGTAGTATCCTGACAGCGTGCTGGAACTCGACGCGGGGCTCGAATTCAATCCGGATCACGACGCGGAATTCTTCTCTCTGCTCCCCGAGCAGCCCGCCGTTTGCCTGATCGAACCTCGCGAAGGCTCCGCCGAGCCGCACCTGATTCGCACAGCCAACCTCCGCCGCCGTCTGCAGCGCCTTCTGGGTCCCCTCGATCCCTCGAGCAAGCGGCTGAACTTGAGGGATTTCGCGCGACAGGTGCGCTACCGCGGAACGTGCTCCGCCTTCGAACAGTCCTTCACGTATTACCGCATCGCCCGCCAATTTTTCCCAAAACGCTATAAAACCCTCATGCGGCTGCGACCGTCGCCCGTCCTGAAAATCAACCTGAAGAACGCCTACCCGCGCTGCTACGTCACGCGGCATATCAGCGTGAACGATCAAGGGTCCCCCGCCGGCGGCATCTACTACGGTCCATTCGCTTCGCGAAAGGCGGCGCAGACCTTTGCCGACAGCGTGCTGGATTTTTTCAAAGTGCGCCGCTGCCAGATCAAGATCCGTCGCGATCCCGACTTTCCTGGTTGTCTTTATTCGGAGATGAAAATGTGTCTCGGGCCGTGTTTCGGCGGCTGCACGAAGGAAGACTATGACGTGGAGGTAAACCGCCTGGTGGAATTCCTGCAGACCGGCGGTGGCTCGCTGCGCAGCGCGTACGAGCGGGAACGCGAGAAAGCGAGCGATGATCTCGATTTCGAGCGGGCGGCCGCGGTGCACAAAAAGCTGGAAAAGCTCGAGGACGCCTTGCGCGCCGGGCCCGAAATCGCCCGCAGCGTGCGGGATTTGAACGCCGTGATTCTGCAACGCATGGGCGAGGAGCAGACCATCGGCATGTTTGGCCTGCGCGGCGGAAGATTGGCGGAGCCCTTTGCGCTGCGTTTAGGAGACACCAGCCAGCCGCGCTCGGCCGAGGAGACTGTGCGGGATTATCTGGAATCGGTGATGAACGCCGCGCCGCCGGCCGGAAATGTGCGGCAGTTGTCCACCGAACTGGGGGAGCACTTGCGGCTGGTGTCGCGCTGGTTTTATAGCAATCCGCGAGAAGGCGAGATTTTCCTCCGGGAAAAGGATTGGCCATACAGGAGGATCCTGCGAGCCTGCGCGCGCCTTCTGGCTCCGCCAAAGGCGGAAGGGGATGCTCCGAAAGCTTAATCTCGGTTAAGGAAAAGTGAGGACCGCGAAGTTTGCCGATCGAAAGTTCGGCCACTACACTGGGGATGACACCACGAGGGATAAGGGATGAGCCAGGCAGCGACACTGGAGGGTACGCAGCGGTACGCGGGGAAATTCAAGGAATTTGCCGCCGAGGGACATTTCCGGGAGGCGCAGGGCCTCATTGTCTCATCTCTCGGCGCCGGGACCTATCTTGGCCAGCCCAACGACAGCACGGACGCCAGCTACGCTGCGGCTCTGGTGGAAGCGGGCCTCGCCGGCTTCAATCTTTTCGACACGGCGATCAACTATCGCTTTCAACGCAGCGAACGCAGTGTTGGCACAGCGCTGAAGGTGCTCGCAAAAAAGGGATTCCCGCGCGACGAGTTTGTTGTCTGCACCAAGGGCGGCTACCTGACTCCCGACGGAACAATGCCCCCCGATCCCAATCGATATTTTTTTGAAGAGTACATTCAGCGCGGTGTGTTCACGGCAAAAGAAATCTCCGCCGGCTGCCACTGCATGGCCTCCAGGTTTCTGGAAAACCAGCTCCAGCGCAGTTTGAGAAATCTCGGCGTGGACTGCGTCGATGTCTATTATCTGCATAACCCGGAGACGCAGCTGGGTGAAGTGCCGCGTGCGGAATTTCTTGCCCGCGTCCGCAAAGCCTTCGAATTTCTGGAAGCGGCCGTCCGCGGAGGAAAAATCCGGTTTTACGGGATGGCCACCTGGAACGGATTCCGGCAGGAAGCCAAAGCCGCCGATTCCCTTTCCTTGCCGGAGCTCGAGAAAATCGCGCGCGAACTCGCGGGCGACCAGCATCATTTCCGCTTCGTCCAACTCCCCTACAACCTGGCGATGACGGAGGCGTTGACCCTGGGAAACCAGACCGTTGCCGGCGAAACCCGCACGATGATGGAAGCGGCTTCGGATCTGGGAATTACGCTGGTGGCGAGCGCGGCACTATTGCAGGGCCAATTGGCGCAGAATCTGCCGCCTTTTGTGGCGGAGGCGCTCGGCCTGGAAAATGATCTGGAGCGCGCGCTGCAATTTGCGCGTTCCTCTCCGGGAATCACCACCGCGCTGGTGGGAATGTCCCGCGCGGCGCATGTGGAGGCAAATGCAAAATTGGTTGGCGCAAAGCCTGCGGGTGCAGAGGAGTTCACAAAGCTTTTTGAGCGCGGCAATTCGGCTTAAATCGTCTGCAGCGAGGGATGCCTCTCGCTTAACCATGCGGAAATGGCGGCGTTAAACTCGTCGAGGTGTCCGGCGAAGAAGTGGTCGGCGTGTTCGACCACAACGAGGCGATTCTCACCCCGCAACCCGACGACGAGTTCTTCCACTTTCTTGCGCGCGCCAAATTGATCTTCGGCGCCTTGCACGAACAACTTCGGCTTTTCGCACTCCGTTAGAAACGCAAAGTCAGTGGAATTGACGGGAATCCCCAGCCCCATGAGCTCGATCACGCGCGCATCGCGGCAACCGACACGCAGCCCCACCACGCTGCCGAAGCTGAATCCCGCCATCAGCAGCGGGATGCCAGGAAATCGGGCAGCGAGGAAATCGAGCGCGGCTTGCGCATCGTCCTGTTCGCCAATTCCCTTGTCGTGTTCCCCGGCGCTCAGCCCCGCGCCGCGAAAATTGAAGCGCAAGACGGGCACGCCGAGCGCATCCAAGGTTTTTGCGGCGTTGTAGACGACCTTGTTGTGCATCGTGCCGCCAAACAGCGGATGCGGATGGCAAACCACCGCGGCAAACGAAGGCGTTCCGGAACGCGCTGGAATCCACAGGACCGTTTCAAGCCGGCCAGCCGGCCCTTCCAAAAATAGTGACTGGGATTCATGATGGTTGTCCATTGCAGAATTGGTCAACAGCAGTGTACCTGAAAGGTTCACCAAGGCCGAATGCAATGATGGCGAGAGTTCTAGTCCGCCCACTACGCGATTTGTCTCGTACTAGAGCTAAATTTCAGGAATTATGCGTTGCGGTTTGCCTGCCCCAATGATACTTTCCCCTCGTCCGACATTTCTCGGGGGGCCCAATGGGCGATCTTTCGGATCGGCGTGAAGCCCGGCGCTTCGCGATGAGTTTGCCTGTTCGCGTGCTGGCGCAAGATGCCAATGGACCGGAACTCAAGGCCAGTACACGCGACGTGAGTTATCGCGGCCTCTATTTTCTCACCGATGCGCGGTTTGAAAACGGCAGCGAAATCGACTTTATCCTGACTCTGCCGCAACAGATTATTTCCGCCGGCGACGTGAACATCCGTTGCCACGGGCATGTGGTGCGGGTGGAACCCGACGATACCGGCAAGACGGGAATTGCCGCGAAGATCGACAAATACGAATTTATCCCCGTGCGAGCCTCCGCCGCCTGAACACTTTTCCCCCGTCAGTTCTGAAAACACTTCGTCCTTTTCCGCTTAGAATAGAATCGCTGGCGTTTGGCAGGCATGGAATCGTCTTGCCGGGGGGGCACCATGTATCACTACAACCCAAAGATTGCGCTGGAGGAGTTGCAGGAAGATGCGCTCCTGCCGCATCCCGTGAAGCTGCGCGACATGATCTTGCGCAACCAGCTTGGACCGCAGGAAGCGCAACTTCTGAACCACGACTTTCAGGAATACCTGTTGCGCTTTGGTGAATTGCAGAAAATCGCTCGCGAGATCCTCGACCGCCTCGTCGCGGGGCAGCGCAAGACAGCCTAGCGGCTCCGATCGATGAGCACTTCCCTTCTCCTCAACCGGAAGCCGCGCGTCCTGATCCTCTCCGCTTCTTCCGGGGCCGGGCATGTGCGTGCCGGGCAAGCGCTGGAGAAAGCCTTCCGCGCGCAGGCCCCCTGTGAAGTGACACACATTGATGCCCTGCAATATGTGAGCAAGCTCTTCCAAGGCATCTACAACAAAACTTATATTCGCATGGTGAATCGCGCGCCCGATCTCATGGGATTGCTCTACGACCGGACAGACAGGCCGTGGAGCCAGCAGCGGCCGCGGCTGGCCATGGACCGCCTGAATACCCAGCCGATGATCCGCATGCTCAAAAAAATGCAGCCGGACCTGTGCGTGGCCACGCACTTCTTGCCCGCGGAAATTCTGGCTTGGCTCATCGCGAAAAAGAAATTGCGCGCGCGGCATGTGATCACCGTAACCGATTACGACGTCCACGCCGCCTGGCTGTGCCAGACCGTGGACCGCTACTATGTAGCCATCGAAGAATCGATGGAATATCTGGCGCGCATCGGCGTGCCACGCGAAAAACTTTGCGTGGCCGGCATTCCCATCGATCCCCTGTTTGCGCAGCCCGTCAGCGCCGCCGAGGCCAGGCGAAAACTCGGGCTCGGCGCGAACGAATTCGTACTGCTTCTTTCCGCGGGTGGCTACGGCATCGGACCCGTGGAGCAACTGGTAAGCGATCTGGTGGAATCGAAGAAATCGTGGCAAATCGTGGCCGTCGCCGGCAAGTCCGAACCCTTAAAGCAACGATTGGATGCATTGGCACGGCACGCGGGCAGGACCCCTTCTGGTAGCCCACGCCTCATGCCCGTGGGATTCACAACGGAAATGGATCAATACCTGGCCGCCGCGGATTTATTGATCGGCAAAGCCGGCGGATTGACGACATCCGAAGCGCTGGCGCGCGAATTGCCCATGGTGCTGATCGAGCCGATTCCCGGTCAGGAAGAGCGCAACGCGGATCATCTGCTGGAGGCAGGAGCCGCGATTCGCTGCAATAACCTGCCGGCTGCGGCCTGGAAGATTGCGAAGCTCGCGGAGCAGCCCGAGAAACTGGCGGCAATGAAACGCGCCGCGCGTGCAATGGCGCGGCCAGATGCCGCCCGCTTGATCGCGCAGGATGCGCTCGAACTGTTACACTGGAATTTCCAATTGTTGAACGAGCCATGACGCAAACTGCCCCTTCCAGCTTATGAGACGCCACACCCTGATGATCGACGCGGACGACACGCTCTGGGAGAACAACGTTTTCTTCGAGAAGCTGATCGAGGATTTCATCACCCTCGTGGAACCTTGCGGCTATAGTCGCGCCTATATCCGGCATATTCTCAACGAGACCGAGCGCAAGAATATCCGCCAGTATGGTTACGGCGTGCGCAGCTTTGGCCGTTCGCTGGAAGAAACCTATTTGAAGCTCGCGGACCAAATGGCCAAGCGCGAGACGCTGGCGCAAATTCACGTCCGAGTGGTGGAGCTCGAACGCACGCCGCCGAAGATTCTCGATGGCGTGCCGGAAACGCTGGCCTACCTGACCGCGCGCCACCGGCTGATTCTCTTCACCAAAGGCGAGCCCGCCGAGCAGGCTGCCAAAGTGGAGCGTTCCGGGTTGCAGGGATTTTTCGAAGCCATCGAAATCGTCAGCGAAAAAGACACCAAGACGTATCACGTGCTGGTTCACAAGCACAAAATCGTGAAGACTCACGGCTGGATGATCGGCAATAGCCCGCGCAGCGATATCAATCCAGCGATGGAAGCGGGATTGAACGCGGTGTACATCCCGCATGTGAACACCTGGCAACTGGAGCACGAGGCAGTTGTCGCGGGCACCGGGAAGCTCGTCATTCTTCCTGCATTCCGTGAACTGCGAAATTACTTTTAGCTCCTTCGCCGCATCTCATCAAATTTCCTTCAGGTGATTCTGGATGACCTCTCAAACCAATTGGCCAAAAGTAGCGGTTGTGGGAGCGGGCGCGGTCGGTGGCTACTTTGGCGGTTTGCTGGCACGCGGCGGCGCGCCCGTGACCATGATCGGCCGTCCGGTTTTTGTGGACGCGGTGCGGCAGAACGGCTTGCGCCTGGACACGGCGCAATTTCAGGAGACCGTGCATCCGGAAGCGTCGACGGAACTTGCCGCGGCTAAAGACGCCGACTACGTCTTGTTTTGTGTAAAGACAACGGACACCGCCGCGACGTCGCAGGAATTGGCCAAGCACATCCGGGCGGATTGCGCCGTATTGAGCTTGCAGAACGGCGTGAACAACGCGGAGGAAATTCGCAAGGCTTCCGGAATCGAAGCTTTGCCGGCGGTCGTTTACGTGGCCGCTTCCGTGCCCTCCCCGGGGGTCGTGAAACATTTTGGACGCGGCGATCTGGTGATCGGCCCGCACTCCGCGAAAGTGGATGGGACGGCCGCGTTTTTTGAGCGCGCCAAGCTCCCCTGCCGGGTTTCCGACAACATTGACGGCGAGTTGTGGACCAAGCTGGTCTGGAACTGCGCGTTAAACGCCGTATCCGGACTGGGCCGAGTGACCTACGGTGAAATCATCGCCAGCAACGATGCCAAACGCATCGTGGAAGCCGTGGTTCACGAAGTGCTCGCCGTTGCGCGGAAAAAAGGGATTCATCCGCCGGGATTGGAAAATCCGAAAGCGGCGCTGGCCGGCGCCTACCGCATTGGCCAGCAGATGAGCGCAACACGTTCCTCAACCGCGCAGGATATGGCGCGCGGGAAGCGAACGGAGATCGACGCGCTGAACGGCTATATCGCGCGGCTCGGCGCGGAACTGGACGTGCCGACGCCGGTGAATCACACGCTGTACACCCTGGTGAAGCTCCAGGAAAACTCCTTGCAATCAAAACCGTAAACGCTCGCGGCTTACTCGCGGGGAGGGGCGTGGAACGGGATATGGACGATGGCCTCCAGGTCCACGGGCTGGCCGTCTCGCGTAGCTGGCTCAAACCTCCATTCGCTGAATGCCGCCATGGCATTGGCGTCGAGCCGCGAATCGATGCCACGAACCAACTGAATGCTGTCGACCGTTCCGTTCTTGCGGATCACGCCGTAGAGAATTACTTCGCCTTCGATATGCGCATCCATCAGCGTGGACGGATATTTCGGATCCACCTTGTGAATTGGACCCGGAGCGGAAAGCACGCCGGAATTCATCGGAACGCCGGCAAGATGCAGCTCCGAAAAATGAATGATCCAGCTTCCCGTGGCGCTGTTGAAATTCGGCATGTTCACGTTCATGGAATAGACATGGCGATGACCGAAGATCTGCTCGGGCTGGGAACCCGGCGGCAGCGCGCCGAAATTTGGCGGACCAGTGCGAACGGGGTTGTCTTCCACGGGTGCGTTCGGGTCCGGCCGCTTCAGATAAGCCTGGGGTTTCGCCATGCTGAAGCCCCGTGTTTCACCGAGGCCCGAGACACCGGTATGCGGCATTGGATCGCCGCCCCTGATCACGATCCCAATCGAATTATTTCCCCCGGCTGTGGTGCCCGGCAACGGCGTACCGCCACCCCCCGTGGCAGGAGATCCCGGCGCGCCTCCCGGCACTCCCGGCTTCTTGCCCTCTGGCGATAGGGAAACGCGAGCGGCCAAATTCCCTTCCGGCACCGGGACAACCGGCGCAGGCGGAGCAGGTGTAGCCGAGAGCGCGATCAGCGTGCTGGCCGAACCAACCGTCGTATTCGAATTCGACGGAACCACATCCGGTGCGGCTGCGACTTCGCCTGGCTGCTTTCTTGCATCCAAGCGCGGCGTCGAACCCGCGTTGATTTCCAGCTTTGGCCTGGCAGGACCCGTCTCCTGCGTTGCCAAGGTGATATCCGCAGGTTTTGTTTCCAGGTTCGGAATCTGTGGAGCTGGTGTGTCCGTCGTAGCGGCTTGCTTTTTCGCGTGTGGATGAAGCTTCGCGAGGGCTTCCTGGCTAATCTCCAATCGCGGCCGGGGTGGCGCGGCCACCGGCGCAAGATGAACGACGTTGGGCATCTCCGGCAGAATTTTCGGCGGGTCCAGCGGCGCAGCGGGATTTACCAGCGTCTGGCGCGGATGCGTCGGCCGCGAAGGGTCGGTAAAAATGCGTTGGCGCGGATGGAAGGCGTCCGCACCCGCTTCTGGCGGCGGCTGGTCTGGGGTCTGCGCGCGTGGCGCAGCCTTTTCCGTGCGCGGCATGTTGACCAGCGGCAGGTCATCGAGAGGTCCGGACCAGGTGAGTTGCGTGTTCTCGAAGGCGTGATTGCGCCGCGGTGCCGCGGGCAAATTCGGCCAGGGAACCAACAGCAGACCCACCTGCAAAGCTGCGGCAACCAGCAGGCCGCGACGCGGGAATCGATGGTCGACGCGGCAATCGCGCAGTACGTAGGTGAGCGGAACCGCGCCGCTGAAGTGGCTGCGCTGAAAAAAAATGGGAATGTTACTGAGAAAATTCTGGTGAAAACTGCCCCAGGCGATTTCAAATCTTGGCTCCAGGCTGCCGGGCAGGACGATATGCGGAGGGTAAAGCTCCGCCTGGCCGAGCAAATCGTATGGGTTAACCTGGTACTTCCTGGCCATAAAACCTGTATTGTATCGCGCCTACGAAGCGCGCGTCTCTCCCTCGCAAGCCGCAGAACGGCCCTTCAGAAAGAAGAGCAGTTCGGAACGAAGGTTTACTCGGAGCGGGGAGACTCCGGGGGACTGGGGGAGCGATACCGGTAAAACGTCAACGCCGCGTCTCCCTGGCGAAGAACACGCACATTTTCGAGGTTACCAGACGTTTCCGGGAGTGAAAAGGATCGCTCGTGTTCGGCGATCACGACGGCGCGCTCGGCAAGAAGATTTGCCTCCCCGAGAAAAGAGAGTATTTCCGAATATTGCGTTTTTTCTGCGTAGGGTGGATCCAGGAAAAGGAGATTGATTCGCGAGCTGGGTGCCTCAGCCTCCTTGGCAAGCTGTTCCAGCGAGTGCATTGCATCTCGAGTCAGCAAACGGAAACCGCTGTGAATCTCCAAAGATTCGAGATTCTTCATGATCAGCGCCATGGCCGCGGCGTGTTTTTCGACGAAGACTACTTCGCGCGCGCCGCGGCTGAGCGCTTCGATGCCCACGGCGCCGGTGCCGGAAAAAAGATCCACGAAGCGCGCATCCATCACCAAATCACCAAGAACGTTGAAAAGCGTCTCACGCAGCCGGTCGCTGGTGGGACGCAGCGAAAGTCCCTTGAGGCGCTTCAACTGTCGGCTGCGATATTTTCCGGCGATGATGCGCATGGGAAACCCTCAGCCAATACGGGCCAGGTGATAGCGCCGTTGCCACTGTGGCGGCAGCATCCGCAGCATTTGCCGTAGCGATTCTTTTTCGGCGGGATCCTCGACCATTCGGAACGCCTCTTTGCGCGCAGTCTCCAGCAATTCGCGGTCGCGCAGCGGATTGGCGACGTGAAACCCCAGCTCGCCGGACTGCCGTGTTCCGAAAAATTCTCCGGGCCCGCGGATCAGCAGATCCGTCTCGGCGATTTCGAAGCCGTTCGTGGTGCGCACCATGGTTTCCAGGCGCTTGCGGCCGTCGTCGGTGAGGCGGCCCGGCGTAACCAGAATGCAATGCGACTTTTGCGCGCCCCGCCCGATGCGCCCGCGAAGCTGGTGCAATTGCGCCAGGCCAAAGCGCTCGGCGTGCTCGATCACCATCATCGTGGCATTCGGTACGTCCACCCCGACTTCGATCACCGTGGTCGCCACCAGGATTTGCAGCTCATTTTTCCGGAAGCGTTGCATCACGTCGTCCTTTTCCTCGCTGGACATGCGCCCGTGCAGCAGGCCGACCTTCATTTGAGGAAATACCGTTCGCGAAAGCCGTTCGTACTCCTCCATCGCCGCTTTCAACTCCAGCTTGGACTCCTCAATCACCGGATAGACGATGTACGCCTGATGCCCGGCCGCCACTTCGCGCCGCAACAATTCCCAGACGCCGGGAAGGTGCTTTTCCGTGGTCATGCGTGTTTCGATGGGGGTGCGTCCCGGTGGCAATTCATCGAGCACGGAAACGTCGAGATCGCCATAGAGTGTGAGCGACAGCGTGCGTGGAATCGGCGTGGCGGTCAGCACCAGCACGTGGGGCGCGAAACCTGTTTTCGAGGCCTTGTCCATCAGCCGCTTGCGCTGCAGCACACCGAAGCGGTGCTGCTCGTCGATGGCCACGAACCCAAGCCGCTCGAACTTCACTTCGTCCTCGATTAACGCGTGCGTGCCAATCACCATGCGCGCTTCCCCGGCGCGGATGCGTTCGCGCGCGGCGGCTTTTTCGGCGGGCTTCAGCCCGCTGATTAAAAGTTCCACGGCGTACCCGCCCGGCGCCAGAATCCGCCGGGCGGAAAGGTAGTGCTGCACGGCGAGGATCTCCGTCGGAGCCATCAGCGCGGCCTGGCAACCGTTTTCCATCGCAATCACAGCGGCTTGCATGGCCACGATCGTTTTTCCACTTCCGACATCTCCCTGCAACAAGCGGTTCATCGGAGCGGATTTTTCGAGATCGGCGACGATCTCTCCCAGCACTCGCTTTTGCGCGCCCGTCGGCTTGAACGGCAAAATGCGCTTCAGCGCTTCGCGCATTTTGTCCTCCCGCACGCGAAACGCGATGGCATTTTCCTTGCGAACCGCCTTGCGGCCCAGCGCCATGCTGAGCTGGTAGAGAAAAAACTCCTCGAAAATCAGCCGCTGCTGAGCCGGCGAGCGAAAAAGGTTCAGCGCCTCGAGCGATTCCCCCGCTGCGGGAAAATGCGTGTGGATCAGGGCTTCGCGCCTGGTGGGATAGCCCAAGCGTTCCCGCAACCCGGGGGGGAGGACATCGGGAATCGTCTGGTCGAGATTCTGCAGCGTGCTGTAGATCGAGCGGCGAATCATCCGCGAGCCAAACGTCCCGATGGCTTCGTAAATCGGCACGATGCGGCCCATTTCCGTGGAGTCCACTTCCTCGCTGCTCAGCACTTCGATCTGCGGGTTCACCATCTCCCGCCGCGCGGGACGCAGCTTGTCGATTTCCACCTTGCCGTGCAGGATCAGTTGCTGGCCGCATTGGAGCCGACCTTCGAGATACCCGCCGTGAAAAAATTTGCAGGGTAGGGAGCCGCTGTCGTCCTGGACCAGCAGATGATAGATAGCGTCCCGGCCGTACATTCCGCGCACCGCCTGGCCGCTCATTACGCGGGCACGCAGTGTATACGTGCCGCCGGGTTGCACATCCTTGATTTTGGAGAAGTGGATGCGATCTTCATAGCGGAACGGCAGGTAATTCAGGAGGTCTTCGAGCGTGAAAATGCCGCGTTTAGCCAGGAGTTCGGCGCGCTGCGGCCCCACTCCCTTCACCATGCGCACTTCGGTTTGCAGGCTGATGGGCATCCTTAATCTTCTTTATATCATCCCTGCCTAACCTTCTCTTTTCGTGAAACTTGCGGCGGCGGCCTGCGTACCGATAGAGTGGGGTGTCGCGCCAAGGTTCCCGCAAGGAGGATTTCGTGGCCGAGGTTCGGTTGGCAGGGTCGGACAAGCGAGCGCTGTTTCTCTGGATCGTCAGCGGCGTGTTGGGGCTGGCGTTCGCGCATCACTATTTCTTCCGCGCGTTTCCCGAAGCCTCCGTGGACTTCAAGGTCACGCGAAACGCCGCGCTCGGCCAAGCCCGCGAGTTTGTCAACGGGCTCGGCGAAAACCTGAACGGTTACCAGTCCTCGATCACCTTCCAGGTCGACGACAACGCGAAAACTTACCTCGAACGCGAGCTGGGTTTGCAGCAGGCCAACCACCTGATGTCTTCCGAGCTGAATATCTGGTTTTGGGAAGTGCGTTTTTTCAAGCCGAAACAGGAAGAAGAGTATCGCGTGCGGGTGAGCCCGGCCGGAAGGGTCGTCGCCTATAGTCACAAAATCGAAGAGACGCGCGGGGCCAAATCCCTGACGCGCGAGGAGGCGCTGGCCGGCGCAGAGGACTTCCTGCAAGCCAGACTGGGAATCAATCTCGATCACTGGAATTTCCTCCCGGCGGAAGCGAATTCCGAAGTGCGGCCCAACCGCCTGGACTGGTCGTTTACCTGGGAGCGCAAGGATTTCAAGGCCAAGGATGCGCCTTACCGGCTCGAAGTCGGCTTGCAGGGCGACCGCATCGGCAGCACCCAGGAGTTTCTGCAAGTCCCCGAGGAATGGACCCGCTCCTACCAGCATCTTCGCTCAACAAACATTTTCTACAACCAGATCGCGCTGATTCCCTACGGCTTGCTGATCGGCGCCGCGCTCTGGCTGGGAATCACGCTGGTTCGGCAAGGCAAAAGTTCCTGGGTCGCGGCGATGAAAATCGGCGCTTTGGTTGCCGTGCTGTTCTTCCTGATGCAGGCGAACGATTGGAACTCCGTGCGCGCGCAATATGACACGCACCAGGATTATTCCAGCTTCATCGTGATGCATCTCGGGATTATCTTGCTGGGCGCGCTGGCAACCGGCTTGATGGTCACACTGGTTCTCCCCGGCGGCGAACCGCTCTACCGAGCCGCCGAACCGGCAAGACTGCGCCTGTACCAGGCTTTCCGCGGGCGCGGCATTCGCTCCAAGGAGTTCTTCTGCTCCTCGGTGGTTGGAATCTCGATGGCCGCGGCGCACATGGGCTTTATCGTGGCGTTCTATATCGTCGCCAGCAGGCTGGGCGCATGGGCTCCTCAGGATCTGAATTATTCTGACGTGGTGAACACCTCGTTTCCGTGGATCGCCGGAATCGCCATCGGCGTGATGGCCGCGACCAGCGAAGAGTTTCTCTTCCGCATGTTCGCCATTCCCTTCCTCGAAAAAATGACCGGCTCGCGCGTCCTGGCCGTGATCCTACCCGCCTTTTTCTGGAGCTTTCTCCATAGCGCCTACCCCCAGGAACCCGGCTACATTCGCGGCCTCGAAGTCGGCATGGTCGGGATCGTCGCCGGCCTGGTGATGCTGCGCTGGGGCATCGTGGCCACGCTGATCTGGCACTACACGGTGGATGCTTCTCTGGTCGGCATGCTGCTGATCCGCTCGGACAATCTGTATTTCAAGATTTCCGGAATTGTCGTGGGCCTTGCCGCGGTGGCCCCGCTGGCCTGGTCCGGCATCTCCTATCTGGTGCGCGGAAGCTTCGAAGCCGTCGACGACTTGCAGAACGCCGCGGAGCCTGCGGGAGAGATCTCCCTGGAGCGCCGCCCCGCCCCGGCAGATTCCGCGCCACCGGCAAAATCGTATGACGCGCTAACCACTGGCTCGATTGGATTTCTGGCGATCTGCCTGGTGATGGGCGGCGTTTTGGCATTCGTCTTGAAGCGTCCTGCGATCGGCGATTACCTGCATCTTGGCATGGACCGGCGCGCCGCCATTGCCCGCGCGGATATGGTGATGCACGCGCACAATCTTGATCCCCATTCCTTTCACCGCGTGGCCGAGCTCCGGAATGTCACCAACCTAGTTGTTAACGAATATCTTCGCCGGCGCATGACCATTTCCCAGATCAATCAGATTTACGCCGAAAAGGTTCCCGGCGCGCTATGGGTCGTGCGCTATTTCCGCGATTCCCAGCCCGAGGAATTCGCCATCGTGCTGCGGCCCGATGGCACGCTGCATTCCTTCCGCCACACGCTCGCCGAAGCCGCCAGGGGCGCGAACCTTTCAAAAGACGAAGCCCGGGCGATCGCCGAAAAATTCCTGACCGAGCAGAAGCAAATCGACTTTAGCGCGTGGAGGCTGGTGGAAGCGAATTCCGACAAACGTCCAAACCGCACCGATCACTCCTTAACCTGGCAACAACTCGCTTCCCTCGATCCGCAGAACGCCGATACGAAGGATTCCTCCGACCACGCCTATGAGCGCATCGATGTGCAGGTGCTCGGCGATGAGCCGGCCAACTACCGCACCTACATCAAGATCCCAGAAGAGTTCACCCGCAAGCAGGAGGAGCAATCTCTCGCCCGGACGCTCTTCCTTGTGGGCAAGGTGGCGCTGTACCTGACGATGGTGGTCAGTGTCCTGGTCTTCTACTTCCTCAGACTGCGCTCGCAGCCGCCGGGCGCCGTTCCTTGGCGCAAACTGCTCCTGTGGGGTCTCACGGGAGCCGGCGTGTTTGTTGTCAGCTTTCTGCTCGGGAAGGGCATACCGGGACTTCTGATGCAGTACCCCACGGCTCTCTCCCTGAAACTCTTTCTGGCAACGTCCGGTGTGGGCATCTTCATCTTTTCCGCGCTCATCCTGGGAGGCTACGTGTTGCTGTTTGGCCTGGGATGGTCTTTTGGCATCCGTGCTTTCGGCTTCGAACGCATCCCAACCTGGCTTGGCATGCCCCGCGACTATTACCGCGATGCCTTCTGGATCGCCTTGGGAGGCACAGCCCTGCTCATCGGCTTGCGGAGATTGCTGGGTGCCGTCGATTTCTGGTGGCCGACGCTTCACCGCGGGTATCCCGCGGGTTTTCCGGAGGACCTGGACGCCATCTATCCGGCCGCTTCCGTGATTGGCGGCGCAATTCTGAAAGGTCTCTATCTGACGGGAACTTTCGCCCTGGCGGCTTCGTTTCTTGGTGCGGAGTTACGGGTACGTTGGCTGCGCCTGCTCCTGTTCTTTGCCGTGGCTGCGGCCCTGATCTCCGATTGGGGAAACTCTGCCGATTTTCTAAAGCAGTTTCTGGGCATGGCGCTGCTGGTCGGCACGGTGGTTTTCGGCATCCGCCGGGTTGTGCGTTTTAACCTGTTGGGCTGCTTTCTGGTAGTGGCAATTTCAACGCTCTTGACTGGAGCGGTCGAACTCTTCAGCCAGAGTGATACGTTCTACCGAACCCAGGCGTATTTCCTGGTGGCAGCCCTGGTGATCTTGCTGGGCTTGCCGCTCGTGGCTTGGCGTTCGGTTCCGGCGAACCACCCCAGTAACTGAAGTCCTGCATTCCATAAGGAGACACGGTGAGGCGATTCCAGGCATCCAATGGGGGGAATCGGCAGGACGTTGGCGTGTGGACACGCTCCGGCTGCTCACAATTGTGGGACGGAACCGTCCAAAATGGGTATCGCGGCACGGCCCTTGGCCCCCGTGAATTCATTAATGCCTCTTGATTCAGTAAGTTAGACAAGAGTCTGCAGGAAGTTGATCGATGCCTCTACCCCGTTTGGCTTTTGCCTTGGCAGACGAAACTGGCCAAGCCGGTTCCTCGAACCCGGCCTTGGCCTCGGGGACCACTTTGAACCACCTGGAAGAGCGCGTTCTTGTTCAAGAGGCACAAGCCGGCAACCGGATGGCTTTTGAGGAGTTGGTGCGGCGCTACGACCGGGATGTTCTCCGCCTGGCCCTGAACCTGATGAAGCGCACCGAGGATGCCCGCGACGTCTACCAGGAAGCCTTCCTCAAGGTTTACCGCAATCTCCACCGCTTCCGGTTCGAATGCAGCTTCTACACCTGGCTCTACCGCATTGTCACCAACGTCTGCCTGGATCATCTGCGCCGCCGCCAGGCGCGCCCGGAAGACCAAGCCCCGGAACTCCATCCCGCGCACTATGATGAAGGCATCAGCGACTTTTTTGAGCGCCAGAAGGAGCAGCGGCCCTCGGCGGATCCGGAACGGCACCTCATTGGCCAGGAAATTCAGAAGCGCCTCGCAACCGCCATGGAACGCTTGTCTCCCCGCGAACGCATCGTGTTCGAGATGAAGCACTACCAGGGGCTCAAACTGCGCGCCATTGGCGACGCCCTGGGTACCAGTGAAGAGACTGTGAAAAACTCGCTTTTCCGCGCTACCCGCAAGCTCCGCAGTCAGTTGGGAGAACTCCGGTGAAGCCGCTGGAACCGCGCAACATTTGCGAGCAGGTTGCGCCGCTGCTGGTTTTCTACGTTTGCGGCGAAGCCGATCAGCAGGAATCGGCGCTCATCGAGCAGCATCTTGCCGTTTGCGCTGCCTGCAGCGAGCAGCTTGCCCAAGAAAGGAATTTTCACGCTTTTCTGGCCTCCCAGCCCCAGGACGCCGATCGCCTGGACACCGCCGGCATCGTGCTTTCGCAATGTCGCAGCGAACTGGCTGAGAGCCTGGACGACATCGTTCGGCCGGCAGTGCTGGAAAAGACTCCAGTCTTAAGCGCCTTCCGCCGGTGGATGGCGCTTCGTCCCGTATGGAGCGGCGCGGCGCTCGTGCTCGTGGGAGTGCTGGCCGGCGTGCAGGGCTCGCAATGGTATGTCGCCCGCGACGGCGCGAATCCGCTGGATCTGGCCGTGAATGTGCGCCCGGGTCCCCACATTTCCGATGCTCAACTTTCCAAGATGGCCGTCGCGGGAATCAACTTCATGCCCGCTGCGGGAAGCGGCGCGCAAAATGTCCGCGTACAGTTGAACGCCGAGCAGCCAATGGAGCTCACCGGCAGCTTAGACGATTCCGATGTTCGCCGCGTGCTCACCTATGTGGTGAAAAATGGCGAGCGTTTCGATCCCGGGATGCGCCTAGACTGCCTGGACGCGCTGAAGGCGCGCGCGAAGGACTCGGAAGTCCGCAGCGCGCTGCTGGCCGCCGCGCGCAAGGATCAGAATCCCGCGGTGCGCCTGAAAGCCCTGGAAGCATTGCGCGACTCCACGTCGGAGGACCAGGTGCGCGAGGTTTTGCTCGACACGCTGAAGCACGATACGAATCCCGGCGTCCGCGTGGAAGCGGTGAATCTGCTGGTGAGTTCCCTGGAAAATTCGGACTCCCACGGCGAAAACGTCGTCCTCCCGGCTGTGAACCCGCTGGGCGACGGCAACGTCCTTCCGGCAAATGCCGCCGGCGACGCGCAAAACTCCTCGCTGAGTTCGGTAATCCGGGAACTGGAAGTTTTGCAGCATCGCGATCCGAGCCGCTATGTGCGGTTGCGCAGCGCTGCCGCCCTGCGTCAGCTTAGCGCCCGCGGCGATCAGTGATACGGTTCGGAACGATCAGGAAGTGCATCGGATGAAGTTGCAAGCCTCCACTATCGAACCGGGACGCTTTCGCCTTGGCTGGCGCATTCTTGGGATTGGCGCATGCGCCATATTCTCCCTTGCGGGTTCTCTGTCTCTCTCGTCTCCGCCTTTCCCCGAAAATGTTCCGGCTCACGCCTCGGCGGACCGCACGGGTCAAATCCAAACTGGCGACGCCCGGGCGTTTTCACTGATGGCGGACATGGGTTCCGTGCATATCGTGCCGCAGTCCGCTGCGGAATCCGGCATCGTGCGGTACTCGGTGCATCTGGAAACCGATGCCCCAGCGCCGGCTTCGCAATTCCTCTTCGATCATTTCAATCTGAACCTCCGCAGTGCGAATGGGACCATTCTGCTCAATGGATTTCTTCCGCGCATGCGTGGCCCCGCCGCGCGCAACGCCCAGTTCTGGGTGCAGTACACGGTGTACGTTCCCGCGAGTTTCTCGGTGGAGGTTCACACTGGTGCGGGCGACATTCAAACCGGCGACATCGGCGGCCGTGCGCTTCTGGTAACGGAAGGCGGGAACGTCACCACCGGCCGCATCGGGATTTACGGCCGCGCCTCCGCCGCTAAAGGCGCGCCGGCGGCAAAAATCGAAACCCAGGGCGGACACATCACCGTACTCGACGTGATGGGTGACCTCGATGCCTATACCGCAGGCGGCTTCATCCAGGCGCGCGATATTGCGGGCAACGCCAAGCTGCATTCCGGCGGCGGGCACATTCGCGCGGCGCACATCAAGGGAGCCGCGCAACTTGAAACCGACGGCGGCAATATCACCGTCGGCGAGGCAGGCGCGGTAGTCGGCGTGCGCACCGGGGGCGGCCAAATCGATTTCGGCGAAGTCCATGGCTCGGTGCATGCGGAGACCGGCGGCGGCGGCGTTCGCGTGATGTACGTTTCCGGCCCCATGGAAGTGGAAACCAGCGGCGGTGGGATCTGCTTAACCCGGGTTTCCAACGTTGTTCGCGCCGCCACCGGCAACGGCAACATCACGGCGTGGATTACTCCGGAATCGGGTGACGCGTCGCAGCCCGTGCGTTTGCCGGGTCCTTCGCAATTGGCTTCCGTCTCCGGGGACATCGTCGTGTTCCTCCCACGAAATCTAGCCGCCACCATCGACGCCAGTGTGGAAGATGGCGGCCCTGATCGCATCGAAGCCGATCCCGCGCTGGGATTGAACCTGCAATCGAACGACGACGGCCCGGTGCACGCCTCAGGCGCCTTAAACGGCGGAGGCGCCGTGCTTCGGCTGCGCAGCGTCGGCGGCAAGATTCGACTGCAATATGTGGACGAGCAGATGGCATTGCGCCGAAGCCTGCAGGAGGAGCAAAAGCAGCGGCTGGCGGAGAAGCTGAGCCTGACGGGCTTCGACGAACCCGGCCCGAGCATGAGCGCCCCGCCCCCGCAAACCGCGACGGCGGCTGCCCCGTGCACCGGCGGCGCCGATTGGTGGGACGCGTGGAAAAACCGCCTGCAAATCACCTTGTTCGGCGGCATTCACGAGGATCCCGAAGAATTCAAGAAGCACCTGATCGTTTCCCCGGCGCCCGACTATCCGAAGCTCGCGCGCCTGGCCGGAATCCAAGGCGTCGTGGTTTTGCAGGTGCGTGCGAAGACCGATGGAACGCTCGAAGTGGAAAAGGTTTTGGAGGGCGAGCCCGCGCTGGTGGATGCCGCGCGCGCGGCGCTCCAGCATTGGCGGGTGGCGCCCGAAGATATTTGCGGCAGGAAGGTGGATGTAATCACGAGTTTGGCTTTTAATTTCCAGCTCCGCTAGCGGGGAAAGCCGGGCCGGGCGCTTCGGATTTGGTTATGGTCTTGGGGTAGAGGTACGAATTGTCCGCGAAGGAGGCAGTATGAAGTTTCGCTCCGCGTTCTGCTCGCTTGGTCTGACTGTTCTGGCCGCATCCCTGCTGGTGATTCCGGCAAGTTACGGGGTGACGCGCGAATTCGCGCAAACCTATCACTTAAAGCCCGATGGAAGCCTGGAACTCAACAACATCAATGGCACCGTGCGTATTGAGGGCTGGGACAAAGACGAAGTGGAGGTGCGCGCCGTAAAGACCACGCCGGACCAGGAGTCGAAACTCGATCTGGTTTCCATCGACGTCGATTCGACGCCCGATAAACTCTCAATTTCGACGCGCTATCCGTCGGAGCAAGGCGTCGAAGTTGCCGTGGAATACACCGTCCACGTGCCCCGGCGAACGCTTTTGAAGCACATCAACACGGTGAACGGAACACTGCGTGTGAAAGACCTCGACTCGCTCGGCGATCTCCACACCGTCAACGGCAACATCGAAGTCTACGAGAGCAGCGGCGATCTCCATGCGCGCACAACCAATGGCAACGTCTACGTGGAATTGAAGCACCCTTCCGGCTCGCACAGCACGCAAGCGGAGACTACCAACGGCTCCGTGTTGCTGGCGATTCCGGCCGACTCCCAGGCCGATTTGGAAGCCCGCTGCATGAACGGCAGCTTCTCCACGGATCTTCCTTTTGTGATGGAAGGAGCCATCCAGCCTCGCGTGCTGCACGGGCGGCTCGGCAAAGGCGGCTCTCCCATCCGGCTGGGCACCGTGAACGGCGCGATTCGCGTCGTGGCGCTGCGGTCGACAATTTAGGTTCTCCCGCGTCTAAACCAGCAAAGGAGAAGAACGACCTATGAATCATCGGAACATGTGGACCATTCTCGGCTTGGGTGCATTGGGCATCACGCTGGTCGCCTTGCCGGGATCTTCCAGGCAAAAACAGGACCCGGCGACACCGGCGCCGCCATCGACGGATTGCGCGGAAGGCGACGTCGTCATGCAGACTTTGCCACGGGCGGAATTCGCGGAGCGGTTGGAGGTCCTTCGCGACCGGGTGGCCAATCTCGCAAATGAACTTCAGGATGAAAATCCGAAAGTCCGCGTTCATAACGATTCCAACGATCTGGACGATGAAGAAGATGTCCAGTTCTTCACCACCTCGGGCGGCTGGCTTGGCGTTGGAGTCTCCGAAGTTTCCACCGACACGATGAAACAGTTGAAGCTCCCCGAAGAACGCGGCGCCGTGCTTGAGAAAATCGTGCCGGATAGCCCCGCGGCGAAAGCCGGGTTGAAGACGAACGACGTTGTTCTGGAAATCAACGGCCAGCGCGTTGAAGGCACTCAGCAATTCCGCCGCATGATCCGCGAAATTCCGGCCGGGCGCACCGCGAATCTCACCATCTGGCGTGATGGGCGCACGCAGAGCGTGAAAGTGACGCTGGGCAAACCGGAAATGAGCGGCTTGAAGGCGCTCGGCGGGCCGAATGCGTTTGCGTTCAAGATGCCGGTGCTGCCCGCAATGCCGGATCTCTCCGGACTGGACCACCTCCGTACATTCACCATGGTTTCGCCCGATCATCCGCTGCTTGGCATCGATGCCGAGAGCCTCGAAGGCGACTTCGGGCATTTCTTTGGCGCGCCAGACGGAGAGGGCGTGCTGGTGCGCAACGTCTTCGGCGATTCCCCCGCTGCAAAAGCGGGCCTGAAGGTGGGAGACGTCATCACCAGCATGGATGGCGAGCGGGTACGCAGCGCCAGCGAATTGCGCGAAAAGCTGATGACCAAGCGCGACGAAAAATCGATCAAGCTCGGCGTGCTGCGCAATAAAGCCGCGATGAGCGTCTCCGTGGAACTCCCTCAGCGCCAAGAACAGGAAGAACACTTCTTCTCCGATCACACCAGTATCTGAAATTCCGTGCAGACAAAAATGCCCGGCTCGCCTACGTTGTGAGCCGGGCCTCCTTTTTTCGCAATGTCCGTAGCCCTGATTCAAATCGAGAAATCGGCTTAGCTGCCCTGACCGTATTTGCGCATCAATCGGATTGGTCTCCGCGCCATCTCCAGCAGGCGCGAACCTTGCTGGCCCTCGGTCCAATCGTCTTCCGTGGTGGAGAGGGAAAGCCGCATCAGATATGCGGTTCCGCTTGCTCCGCCCCCACCCATCTTCCATCGAAACATCGCGCGTTGCGCCAGCGGAGGCGCGTTGTAGCCGGCATAAGGCATCCAAGTCAGGATCTGGCGCACCAAGTCCCTGGCCGTAGCATCGCTGTGGGAACTGGATTGCATATCCAGCGGTACCGGGACACATAGCAGCGACTCGCTCAGCAGCAACGCCACCCGCAGCATGCGCTCGGCGGCCACGTCCGCCGCCGCTTCCCGCGTCCGCTTCCAGTCGATCTCCGGATGGCGCGCGACCATCGCGGCCACATCGGCGGACCACATCAAGCGCTCCCAGAAATGCTTGGCGCCGTGAATGCAGTTGAGGACGAACTCATCCTCCAGGCTCAGCGTGGGAACTTCCCGGCCGTCGAAAACGATCCGCCGCTGTCGCGCAAACAAGTCGTTCACACGCATGGGCCGCGGATAGTAGCGGAAGGTTTTTTCCGTGTGGAGTTCGATCATTTGTTTCGTGCCCGGGCGCGAGAAGAGATATTCGCCGGGAATTTTACCCGCAAGAATTGCCGCTTCCGGAACGCCGGCCTCCCATCCCAGCCCGGCCATGACGCGGGAGGCTTCGAGAACCGCCTCGTGGCGCACCAGAAGGTCCAGGTCCACGTAACTGCGGATCGCGGGATCACCGTAGGCGAGCACGGATACCACCGGCCCTTTGAGGAGCAGCGCTTCAATCCCCGTCTTTGCAAAAATTTCAAGGATGCGAAAAAGGTCCGCGGTCATGCTCAAGCTGAAGAGGTGCTGTGCCCGCATGCGGTTCTGCAATTTCTCCCGGGCGCCGGCTGGGACGCCGGAAAATTTCATTTCCTTCAAGCGCGATGCGAGTACGCCGACGACGCGGTGCCCCTCCGCAAGCTCCATCAAAAAGTCCCAATCGAGATTGGCCGTCGATTCCAATGGTTCGCTTGACGCGATCGGAAGCGGACACGCGCACACACGGAGAAATTTCCACTCGGTTTCGAGTGACTTGGTCTCGAGTGGGGAAATTTGCGTCAGAAGCGGCTCCCAAGACTGGTTGGTAGCAGTGTACACCCGTGCAGTCGGGGCCGGCTGATCCGGTAGACGGGGCAGAAATGTTCCAGCCAATCTTTTGGTGAAAAGAAAATTCTAGCGATGCATCGAGGCTGAAGAACTTTTTTGCCGGGAAAGAACCGCTTCGGCATCGGCCAAAATCACGTCGCACAGTTCCCGGATCTTTCCCGGCTCCGCATGGGGCACCAAACGGCGAACCTCCACGCGTTCCACCAGGCGGCAAAGGGTGTCGAACTCCGCGGCCCGCTGCTCACGGCCCAACGCCCAATTCATATAGGTATTGCGAACCAGCTCAAGCACTGCTTCCCGGCCGGAGATGTTCTCGATGCGCGGCGCGGTCCCTTCCCTGGTTCGTGGAGCAATAAGATACACGATGCTGGCCGGCGCTTTTCTGGCCGCAAATCTGGCGGGTTGCCCTTCGAGAGTGAGATACCGCTTCTCCCAACCCTGCATGATCAGAGGCAGTGCGTCTTCGCGTCCCAGGAGCATCTGCACGCTCTCCGGCCACAAGCAGACGCGTGGATAGCCCGGCACCGCCAGAAATACCCCATGCACCTCTTCCAGGGCAACGATGTCTTCCGCAATGACGCCCAATCCGCGCAGGGCCAGCGCCGCGGCAGTTGTGGACTTTCCGAAGCCCGCCTCCCCACAAAGGCAAATGGCATGATCCTGGAACTCGATCGCACTGGCATGCAGGCACGGAATTTTCCGCCGCCGAAGCACGAAACCCATGACCGGGCCCAGCAAATAGAGCATCAATTCTTCGGACGCCATCCCGGGCGGCCGCGAGCCCCACACCCGCGTTGCATTTCCGTCGGTAACGAAGCGCACCCCATCGGAATAGCAGAGCTCAAACCCCTGCTCCTCGCCAAGCCGCTTCAGCAAAACCGACGGATCGGCCGCTCCGACAGGTTCCATCCGGCGTCTGACGATTTCCACGGGTAGTGTAAGCAGCGTGCTTGCCCATTCGGGCTCCGGCCCGTCTTCAAAATATAAGTCGATTTCGGGGGAATCGGATAAGGTCGATTGGAGAGCCTCGATGCGGCTGGACGACTCGACTTTAAGCCCGTAAACGAGGTAGGAATAACTCACGAGATTCAATGAAGCGAAGAAATGAGGCTAGCAGTTCACTAACCAGTATGGCGTTTAACCCCAGTCTTGGCGCCGTCAGCCTTTCCGATACGTCCCGTAGACTGCGTCATTTCCGCAAGGTTGCCATAAACATGCAGTTTGGGAGGTTGATACGGCTTTTTCGACACTTGATCCGGCACCGGCTTCATTCAGGCCCCTCTGCTATAAATAGACTCTACTGAATCCCCATGGCGTTTTCAACGACTTTAAGCCAGCGGCTGAGGAAGAGAGGATAAAGAATTTCCCTCGATACTAAACCCTTGGAATTTTCTAAAGTTGCAGTCCAGCTATCCCATTTTACAAACTTTGAAATGGCTTTGGCTGGATTTTTGTTACTGGTGGGGCGCCACCGCCTGGTTCGTTGGCAGACCTCTAGCGGGTCCTGCAAGAGTGGGGTCTTGCGCCTCTTCAGAATGTCCACGGGGAGGCGACCAATCATTGCACGCCTCGTGAGCTCTTTGTGCATGCACCACGGTACAGGGGGCAGCCGCAACAGAAATCTGAGCAGTCTTAGGTCGAGAAAGGGCGCACGAGTCTCCAGATTGACCCGAGTCCAGCCGGCGTCCTCCTCCTCCAAAACGCCACCCCAAAACCCGGAGTGCAAGCCCTGATATGCGAATGGATGTACAGGATGCGCTGGAAGCGATTCCTTCGGCCCCGCGCTGTTTTGCAAATCCATTTGCATGCGCCTGGCAAAATCCTCGTTCAGCCAGGCAGGCACGGTGTTCTGGGTTTCAGAAGGATGTGTCCATACGCGCAGCCTGGTCCGAAATCCGCCTCCTAAATGCGGCATTCTACCCGTCTGGAGAACGTAGGTGCTCAGTTTTCGCAGGATGCCGCTCCAATCTCCCCGGGCCCAAAGGTACTTGAGAAATGGCCAGGCGCGGCCGGTGAGGACGTTGTCGCCTCCATCACCGGAAAGCACCACCCGGGAGTGTTCCGCAACCACGCGGTAGAACTGGAGCGCGCTTTCCAAAAAGAGTTCTGCCGTAGGTTCCGGGCTGGGCGGCGCGGCGGCTTCTTCGTCCGGCAGACTGCGGTCGTCCTGCACGATTTCGTGATCCAGTCCCAGGTAATTCGCTGTGTTGCGGGCGCATTCCGGCTCGGGATCGTCAAATAATGGGCGCCAACTCACCGTGAAGGCTTTGAATTCTCCCGACAAAACTCGCTGCGGAGCTGCGCATTTGGCCATGGCACAGACGGAGGACGAATCCAGGCCGCCGCTCAGATAAAACGAACTTTTGCCCTGAGGCAGGCGATCGGCCACGGCGCGTTCGAAAATTTCCCGAAAAGCATCCACGTATTCCTGAGGCTGCTTCAGATTCAACGGTTCTTCGATGGGCAGGTGCAGGAAGCGCCGCACCTCCAACTTTCCGTTTGCCACGTAGATACGATGCGCGGGAGGCAGCCGGCGCACGGAACGCCACACTGTAAGTTCCGGATCTTCGGTAGGTCCGTTCAAAAGAAAGTCATAAACGAAGCGTTCATCGATTTCATCGGCAATTCCCGGAATTCCCGGCAAGAGGGAAAGCGTGTTCGAGAAACAAAAAACTCCCTGACCTCGCGCGTAATAAAACGGCCGCGCACCCGCAAAATCCCGCGCACAGTAAAGGAATCCGCACGCGGCGTCCCACAAACCGAACGAAAAATCGCCCAGGATTTTCCCAAACGAGGCCCGGCCCCACGCGCGCCAGCTTCTCAGCACAAGCTCCGCATCCGGCGTTTCTTCGGTAGCCTGCTCACCCTTCTCACGCAGCTCCGCGGCGAGTTCCCTTCTCCCATCCAGACGAATTTCGCCAATGACCCAATAGCGCCCATCGATCGAGAGCGGCAGATTTCGAGTTTGATGGAGTGTGCCTGTTTCCAGAAAGGTGGAGCAGGCGCCGAAATTTTCCTTCACCCAGACATGGTTTCCGTCGGGCCCACGGAATTCCAGGTTGCGCGAAACGCGCTCCAGGAGCGCCGGATCCACCGGCGCACCGTCGGTGCGAACAATGCCAAAGAAGCCGCTCATGACAGGTCCCCGGGAGGCTCTGAGAATTCCTTGTCGAATGCGGCGTAGTGGACGTGCGCCGCTTCCGGCTGATTTACGGCTTCGCCGCCGCACTCCACCCACGCGTGCGCCTCGAATTTTCCCTGCGTTTTCCGTACGCCGATGCGAAGCTGAGACGCGATGCCGAGCTCCCGCAACAAGTACCAGAGGCAAAGCGATTCCTCGAGGCACGTGAAGCGCCATAAGGAATAGCGGACGGCTGCTTGCACCATGCGCGTGACGCGCTGGGCGTGTTCGCGTCCCGCTACCGGCGTTGCCGGAGGAAACCCAAGGTGATTTTGCAGCGCCGAAAAAGTCGGGTTGTAACCGCGAAACCGCAACGAGACGCGAATCCAAGGCAAAAGAACCGCCGCGCGCCGGAAGATGCGCCGCGACTCGCGGTCCAGGGCCCTATATCGTTGGAGTGGTTCCCACATCCACGGGCAGCACTTGGAGCAGGCCGTTGTCCACCAACCCGCTTAGGAGTTCATTCAGGTGGTTGCGCAAGGATTCCGGGGCCACGTCAAATTCCGCGAGCAACTTCTCGAAGGCCGCGCCCACGTTCGGCTCCGTGGTCACCAACTCCCACATGCGCGTGCCGGTGGCATCCAGGCCAAAATAGCGCTCGCTTTCCAGATTCAGCAGCACCGATTCGCCATCCAATTGGCGGATCAACACATGTGGCGGGACAATCACTCGCTTGGTTGCATCAACCATTCTCCGCATCCCCAGTTTTGCGCCGCTTTGCATGATGCTTGCTTGGCGAAATAAACACCAAGAACCTGCTCCTATCTTACCGGGGAACGCCGTGTATCGCCACGTTTGCCCGAAAAATGCCGTGGCTCGCATTGTTTTCTGCCGGGAGACACGCTATAAACTCGGGAGTGTCCGATTTCTCGATCATTCTGGATTCGCTGGAAAAATGGTTTCCCCCGGCGTTGGGCGGCTGGCGGGCTTACCTGCAACCTTTCACGCAACCCACGGCGCCGGCCCTTCGCGGCATCTCCCTGCAGGCAAAAGAGGGCGAGGCGGTCGCGCTGCTGGGCGCCAATGGCGCCGGAAAAACCACGCTGCTGCGCATCCTCGCCACTCTGCTGCTTCCCACGCGGGGCAAAGCATCGCTCGCAGGCCACGACGTGACGGAATCGCCCGCGGCCGCGCGCCGGAATCTCGGCTACCACGCGGGCAGCGATCTGGGATTCTATCCACGGCTCACCGGCCGACAGAATTTGCATTTTTTTGGCCGGCTGCATCATTTGAGGGAGGACTTGATCACGAACCGCATCCGCGCCCTGGCCGAACGCTTGTGCGTGCAACAGGCCCTTGATCGGCAGGCGCGCACGCTTTCCTCCGGCACCGTGCAACGCTTAAGTTTGCTGCGCGCACTTCTTCATCAACCCAAAGTGCTGCTGCTCGACGAGCCCACGCGAAGCCTCGACGCCATTGCCGCCGCCGAATTTCGCCATTTCCTGAAGCGAGAAGTCCTCGCACGGCAGGGCACCTCCTTGCTCTTCGCGTCCCATACCATGCAAGAGATCGAATACCTCGCGGACCGCGTCGCTGTGCTACAGGAAGGTCAACTCCTCGCCTACGACACACCGGCGGCGCTCCGGGGCGCCACTTCCTCGCCATCGCTTGAAGAAGCCTTCGCGAAACTTACCGGGCGGCAACTCCAGGCCGCGGGAGATCCCGCGCCGCTATGATGCAATTTCTCCACGATCTGCTGCTCTTTTTCCGGAGGGACTTGCGCATCGCCAGCACGTACCGGAGCCCGTTCATCTTGGAGGCGGTGGAAGCGCTGTTCGGCGCAGCCACGTTTTATTACGTGGCCCGCTTCGTGGATTCGCCGGCGCTCCGTGAAGCGTTGCCGCAGGGAACAACCTATTTCGCCTATTCGCTGGTAGGAGTCGTTTTTTTCGACTATCTCAACGCCGCGCTGGAAACTTTCGATCGCAGCCTGCAAGAGGCGCGGGATTCCGGCACCCTGGAGCCGTTACTGGTCACCCAGGTCTCACTGCCCGTGATCCTGGCGGGTTCGGCCTTCTATCCGTTTGCCGCCAGTACCTTGCGCATCGCCGTGTATCTCGGCTGGTCCACCGCGCTGTTCGATTTTCCGCTGCGCGCCGCCAACTGGTTCGCCGTGATTGCCGTCCTGGCCGCCACGCTTGTGGCTTTCTCCGGGCTCGGCGTGCTCTCCGCGGCATATCTGCTGCTGTTCAAGCGCGGGAATCCCGCGAAGTGGTTCATCCTCGGCGTCTCCAGCATCGTGGGTGGGATGCTCTTTCCCGTCGGCATTCTGCCGCCATGGCTGCAAGTCGTCGCGCGCCTGAACCCGGTGACCTACGCCCTGGATGCCATGCGCGGCGCGCTCCTCGATGGCGCCGGCATCTTGTCGATTGGCGGATCGCTGCTGCTCTTGCTCGCGTTTGGCGCCGTGCTTCTGCCTTGCTCCATGCTGATATTTGCCTGGGCGCTGCGTCGCACAAAAGTAACCGGCACGCTGACCCACAGCTAATCGGCATAGAAACGAGACGGCCCTGCCGAAGCAGGGCCGCCGGAACTGCCTTGCATTTTTTTGCAGACGTGGCCTTACGGCTTCTTTTTCTTTCCGCCGACTTTCGTCTCGATGCCGCCGGTCAGTTGTTTGAGTTGTTCCAGCCCCTGCTTGGCTTGCGCGCCCCAGGTCCCATTGGGATCCAGATCGATGGCTTTTTGATAAGCTTCGACGGTTCCCGGCCGCGGCGTCACTTCGATCTTGTCGCCAACGGTTTTGTAGATGCTTGGATCCGCCACCATGCACGCTCCCAGCAGATACCAGGTCTGCGCGTTCTTGGGATCAAGCTCGCTCGCTTTTTGCAGCGGCTCGATCGCGTCCACCATGCGGCCCGCCTGGTATAGGCTGATGCCGAAATTGCGCCAGGCCAGCGCGGCGTTGGCCGGATCCAGTTGCGCGCACTTCGTGTACGCGGCTTTCGCGTCGTCGAGCTTTCCCGCGCGCGCCAGCAGGTTACCGAGATTGTTGTAGTAGCTGGCGTTGTCGGGCTTGTTCGCGATTGCTTGCTGGTAGGCGTTAATGGCGTTGTCGTTGTCTCCCGCCAGATCGTAGGCTTCGCCCATCCGCGCCCAGAAGAGGTGGATGTTCGGATCCTTTTCCGGCGCTGCTTTCAATCCTTCCTGGAATGCCGCAATCGCCTGATTCGAAAGATCGGCCAACTTCGCTTTGGCGGCATCTTTCTGGTCCGCGGTAGCCTTTTTCAGGTCCGCGCTGGCCGTGCGCTCCTGATCCAGCAAGGCCACGCCCTTGGCGAACTGTTCCTTCATGCCCTGAAACTTCTTCTGCTCCGCCTGCTGCTGGCGGTATTTTGCGGCGGCTTCCGGATTCTGCTTTTCGAGGATTTCCTTGAAGTTCAGGTTCACCGGCGGAGTCGCGTCGCCGTGAACTTCCACCGGAACGTCGAACGAGTTCGACATCTGCGGCGGCTGCACGGACAAGGTGTACTTGCCGTTCTTCAACCCCGTGAACGCAAACTTGCCGTCCGGTCCGGTTTTTGTGTCTTGTGTTACGCCCTGTTCGCTCTTGATCTTTACCGGCAGGTTGACAAACGGATTGCCGTCAAAATCGATCAACTGGCCGTTAATCTTTCCATCGTTCTGTGCGGCCGCGCGCGTGGCCAGGCAGCCGATCAGTCCCAACATCAGGACGGCGGCGAGCGCGCAAGACTTCATGAATTGCATCATGCCCCATTCTCCTTTTTTGTCGAGGAGCGCCGGCCAAGGTGCACCGGCCGGTTCGCCCCATTATCTCTCATATCGCGCTGAATCCAAGCACTTTGAACTCACTCCGCGGACCGGGCGCGCGCCACCGGACGGTATGCGATCGGATCCGCAACGCCCGCCTCGGCAAATGCGCGCAGCCGCAGCGCGCAGCTATCGCAAGCGCCGCAGGCCACGTCCTCGCCCTGATAGCACGACCACGTGAGGTGCAGCGGCGCTCCCAGCTCCAGCCCGCGGCGGATGATCTGGCTTTTCTTCAGACGGATCACCGGCGTCACGATTGCGATATTCGTTTCCGGGCGCGCGCCGCGGTGAATCAGTTCCTGAAAAGCTTCGTAATATTCCGGCCGGCAATCCGGGTAACCCGAACTGTCTTCGGCCACCGCGCCGATGTAGATTTCGCGCGCGCCCGCGGCTTCCGCCCAGCTGACGGCGATGCTCAGAAAATGCGCGTTGCGGAACGGAACATAGGTGACCGGAATCGCGCTTCCTTCCCTGTCCGCCGCTCCCAGCTCGTTTTCCGGTACCGCGATTCGCGCGTCGGTAAGAGCCGAGCCTCCGATGGCGCGGAAATACGCGAGCCGAACCTGGAGCTTTTCCTCGATCCCGTAAAATTCGGCGATTTCCGAAAACGAGCGAGCTTCCCGCGCCTCGGTGCGCTGGCCGTAACTCGCGTGCAGCAGCCCCACGCCCCGCGCGCCGTGCCGGTGTATGGCTTCCGCGGCGGTAACGCACGAATCCATGCCGCCGCTCAGTAGAACCACCGCGCTGAATTTTCCTCTGTCGGCCAACATCCGCTCCTTGCGCGAACTCAAACCCCGCGGGTCGCCGGGTCCCAGACAAGCTTATGAAGCTGCAAACCAAGCCGCGCCGGCAGACCGTCCTCCAACATCCATTCGACCAGCGTGCGCGGCTCAAGGCCGGTCCATCTTCCTTCGGGATCATCGTGTACCGGCGAAAACAGCACTTCGCGGACTCTTTGCGCCAGTCCGTGCCGCCGCGTGAACTCCCGCGCAAACTCATAGTCGGCGCGGCTCGATATCACAAACTTCACTTCGTCCTGCGAACCCAACGCCTCGAGATTTCGCATTTCAAACGTGTCCGGCTCGCCGGAGTCCGGGCACTTCACGTCCACAATCTTGACTACTTCCTTTGGCAAGCGTCCGATGAAGCGCTCGCCGCTGGTCTCAATCATTACCGTGTATCCGACGGCAAGCAGCTGTTCGGCCAGCGGATAAATTTCCTCTTGCAACAGCGGCTCGCCGCCCGTGAGTTCCACCATGGTCACTCCAGCCGAACTCCCGTCGGATTTCAAGTTCAGCCCTTTCACGCGATCCATCACCTCGTCCACACTCATCTTTTGTCCGCCGTGAAACGCATAGGCCGTGTCGCACCACGTGCAGCGCAGGTTGCATCCCGTCAGCCGCACGAAGATGCACGGCAGGCCCGCACGGGTTCCTTCGCCTTGGATGGATTTGAAAATTTCCGTGATAAACATGATTGCGCCCGGCAGGTCGAGTCTCGAAGCGGCCGCCTTTTAACCCTAAGCCAAGCGAAGGGCCGGAGGCAGGCTTCTCGCTTGCCGCTTTAACTTCCGCTCTTCGCCTTCTTTCCCGAACGTTTCGAAAGCCAGTAAATCCCGCCAAAAAATAAAATCACGGCGCCGATAAGCCGCGGATAGCCCGGGGGAATCCCCATTAGCCGCAGCACAATGACGTAGCCCACCGCCACCAGCAGCGCGGGAATCAGAATGATGAGAAAGGATTTGTTCATCGCACTCTGCCTTGGAATGCAGCGCCTATGGCTGATAGCGCGCCATCGCCGTATCCGTTTCCCAAATCACCACGTCCTTCAGCTTCGCGCCCGCGGGCAAACCCGTCAGTTGGCCGTTGATTTCATCGTAAAAATATTTCGCCAGATTTTCCGCCGAGGGATTCACCGTCGTGAACGGCTCCAGATCGTTGATGAACTGATGATCCAGCCTGGCAATCAGCCCGCGCATCAAGTGCTTGAGCTGCGTGAAATCGATCAGCAGGCCGATCTTGTCCAGTTGCGGCCCCTCCAGCGTCACCTGCACGCGATAGTTGTGGCCATGCGGGTTTTCGCATTTACCCTTGTACCCGCGCAGGGCGTGCCCTGATGAAAATGTGTCTTCCACACTCACTTGAAACATAACCAGCTAGCGTTTCCTCTTCTTCCCTGGGGACGATATCTTTCAGGCAGGGCCGGCCGCGGACAGGAATCCGGAAACCTCCCCCAAATCACTGGTTCTCCGGTAGCGGGGCAGCGACTCCAAGAAAATTTTACCATAGGGCATTCGCTGGATTCGCGTATCCAGCAGGGCCAGCACGCCGCGGTCCGTCTTCGTGCGGATCAGCCGCCCGAAGCCCTGTTTAAGAGAGAGCACTGCCTCCGGCACCTGAAATTCGGAAAATGGGTTGCGGCCTTCCTCCTGTAGGGCGCGGACGCGCGCCGCCACGATCGGGTCGCTGGGCACGGCAAACGGCAAGCGGTCCACAATCACGCAGGAAAGTTGTTCGCCCGGCACGTCCACACCCTGCCAGAAACTTGCCGTGGCAAACAGCACTGCGTTGGGCGTGTTCTTGAAACGCTCCAGCAGCACCGACCGCGGCGCGGTCCCCTGAAGGAGCAACGGATACTCCAATCGCTCGCGCACCCGGTCGTACAAATCTTTCATTTGCAGATAGCTGGTGAACAGACAGAACGCGCGGCCCTGGCTGAGTTCGAGAAGTTGCACGATTTCCTCGGCGGCTTTAGCGGGAAAGCCCGCGTCGCGCACGTCCGGCATCCGCTGCGGCAGGTAGAGCAGCGCCTGGCGGCCGTAATCGAATTCCGGCGGCAAAGCGCACTCTTTGGCGTGATCGAGGCCAAGCCGCTGCCGGATGAATTCAAAGCGGCCCGCGACGGTAAGCGTCGCCGAAGTAATGATCACCGTGTCGAACGCCTCGAACAGTTTTTCGCGCAGGATCTGACTGACGTCGATCGGCGTGGCCGCCAGAAAAACGCCTTTGTTGCGCCGCTCGAACCAATAAACGTAATTGCGCTCGTTCGACTCGAAAAGGAAGGCCAGCTCCTGCCGGATTTCGAAGCTGCGCCGCGCGATGCGCGTCAATTCCTCCGGCTTCTGCGTGAGCGCGGCGAACTCCGTCTCCATGGCCTTCAGCGAATTCAGCAGCGCCTCGTAGGCTTCGCGGTTCTGCTCGAGGAACGCTTCGCGCTCCGGCCGCGTAAACGGAAAGCGGCCGTCGCGCGGCGGAAAACTGTCGAAGAAGGCTCGGCTCTTCTCGCGGATGCGCTGCGTGCGGCGCAGCAGCGCGGGCGAACCCGTTTTCGTCAAACGCATGTTCTGGTCCGCGTCGCGCGCCAGCTCTTCAAACTGATAGTTCGAAATCTGCCAGCCGAAATAATCGCTGGCCACGTCTTCCATTTCGTGCGCTTCGTCAAACACAACCGCGGAGTATTCCGGCAGGATGCTGCCGAAATCGTCCTGCTTCAGCGCCAGGTCTGCGAAGAACAGATGATGGTTCACGATGATCAGGTCCGCTTCCTTGGCGCGATTCTGCATTTGCGTCAGGAAGCACCGCTCGAATTCGGGACATTTCTTGCCCGTGCAGGTGTCGCGGCGCGCGTCGATGCGCGACCACAATTCCGAATCGTCGGGCAAAAACGTCAGCTCCGCGCGATCGCCCGTCTCCGTCAGTCTGGACCAGTCGCGGATTTGCCGGAACGCGTCCACCTCTTCCATGCCCTTAAGCATGGGCTGGTCGGCCAGCGCGTGCATTTTCGTCAGGCAAAGGAAGTTGCTGCGGCCCTTCATCACCGCGACCTTCAAATTCGGCGCGAAATGCTTTTGCAGGAAGGGAATGTCTTTTTGGTAGAGCTGTTCCTGCAAGGATTTGGTGGCCGTCGAAATCACCACCCGCCGCCCGCTGCAGATCGCCGGCAGCAGATACGCCAGCGTTTTCCCGGTGCCCGTGCCCGCTTCCACAATCGCGTGGTGATGCTTCGCAAATGCATCGTGCACCGCTTCGGCCATCTGCAACTGCGCCGGCCGGTGCTCGTAGCCTCCCATCATGCACCGTTCCAGGAAGCCGCCGGGGCCAAAAATCTCCTGCATCGTGGGACCGGTGGCCGGGGCCGCCTGCTCATTCGCGGGCTCCGTGGCATTCGGATCCCCCTCCTCGGACCTGGCACCGCGATTCCGCGGCTGCCCTCCGTCCAGGTCGTGCCCGCGCATCTCTTCTTCAAGCGGCGCATACACCCGCTCCCGGATCGCTTCTTGTGGCTGCCGGGAATTCTCGGTGGACTCCGTCTTGGGTTTGCGTTTTGCCAGAATTCCTGCCCGTCGCGCGCAATGGTCTCTAAAGAAGTAACGATAACACATCCGCAAGCGGGCCCTCTTCGCGGTGCTGCCGTTAACAGTAGGGCAACTCGTTGCATTATGCCCCATGTACAACGCCGCGCCGGGTTAGAGTGGGGTGGGGAATTTCCAGCTGCCCTTGGCCACCAGGCGTGGCGTTCAATTTTTTCATGGGGTATTCGGCATGAACTCAAAACAGCGCGTCCTGGCAATTGCGGTTGCCGCCGTCCTCTCACTCTCTCTGTCCTCCTGCAGCGGCGTGGGCGACACGTGTAAAGTAAACTGCGGCGGGGGCGGCGGGGGCGGGGGCAGCAACGCCTCGCTGAACGTTATGCTCGCCGCACAGCCGTTCACTCCTCCTCCCGGCACTTCTCTTCTTTCTTTTGCCGTGGTAGTCAATTCCATTTCGTTGACCCCTTCCAGCGGCGGCAGCGACGTCACGATTCCGCTGAATAATTCCACCTATGCCGTGGACATGATCAAGTTGCAAAGCGATTCGGCTTATCTGGGCCAATCGGTGGCGAGCGTTCCCACCGGCACGTATAACGGCCTCAGCGTCAATGCCAGCGCCGTGGCCACCTATTGCGCCGCCACAACAGGCACGCCGGGTTGCAATCCCGGCAGCGTGGCGCAGTTTTCCAAGAGTTTTACCACTCCGACTGTCCCGAATTTTTCGCTAACCCTCGGAAGCAATCAGCAGGCCGGATTGCGCATCGTGATCAACTTCAACAACGCCATGACCGTGAACGCCGCGACACAAGCGGTGACTGGCCTCAACCTGACCGCCGCGAACGTCCTCAGCACAATTTCTTTGCCGCCTTCGAGCTCGACCCTCTCTTCAGGCCAGCAGGACTACCTGGATGACGTAACCGGCGTGGTCACCGCAGCCAGCAGCTCGTCGGTAACCATTCAAACGGCCACGCGCGGCCCCGTCACTTCCGTAATTAACGGTTCCACGCTGGTCTCTTCCAGTTGCTTGATCGTCAATTCGGGCCAGACTTGCCCTAGTATCCCGGCCGTCGGCCAGGTGGCCAGCCTCGATGCCACAGTCAATGCCAACGGGTCCTCGACGCTGCTGACCTACGACGCCCTCACACCCACTAGCGTCGACCTGATCGAAGGCATCGTCACCACGCTGAATACTTCCACAACACAGTTTCAGATTGTTACTAACGATTACCTTGCCGCCAACAGTGGCAGCGTGATTTCGGGCAAAGTGAATCTCGGCGATCCGGTCAATGTGACCCTTAGCAACGTGCTGCCATTCGTAGTGGACAGCAAGGGGCTGCCTGTGGAGGCCACCGCGTTCACGAATGGCAGCACCCAGGCAAGCGATATCCTGCCCGGACAGACGGTCATGCTTCGTGTGAAATCCTTTACAGCCCGCTCCAGCAGCACGACTGCGGCGAGCGCCACCGTCGATGCCGTCGCGCTCCGCTTTACCCGCGTCGCTGGCAACGTTTCCGCACAGCCTTCCCCGTTTTTCAGCATGCAATCCCTTCCGCTGTTTTTTGGACTTACGACGCCCGTCCAGGTGCAGTTCGGCACGGGCACTCCGAGCACTTACCTGGACGGATATTCCAGCACCAGCTCAATCAGCCAGGGCGATAACGTCTCAATCAGGGCGCTGTATTTTGGCACTGGCGTATCACCGTCCTTTACTGCCGCAAAAGTCCGTAAGAACTGAGTTTTTTCCCGCCTCCGCAAAGGCCACGGGCCCCGGAAGTTCCGGGGCCCGTTCTTTTTTGGAGTGCGGCGGCTTGATGCCGCGCATTGTAGCTCAGGCCTTTCAGGCCTGAGGGTTTCCCCGGAACCAGCAAGGACTCCTCAGTCGGCAAGGCTGGGATCATGCAAGGAAATGCCTCGCCCCTGTAGGGGCGAGCTACAGCTCAACTCGCCGAGCCTCCGAGCGCGAGGGCATTTGGGTGTCCAACGTTAACGGCTTGGAACTATGGTTGTGAGCTTAAGAGCGGCGTCAAGCCGCCGCACACCAGATTAAACCCCGCCGACAGTGGTGTGCGGCGGCAGCGGCGAATTCATCGGAGGCATTGGCACCGACGGAATGTTTGGCGCCAGCGATGGCTGCAGGCGGCGATAGAGCGCCAGTGAAATCGCCCCCATGCCCCACACCGCCACGGCCAATCCGGCCCAGAAGCCGATGAACGGCAGGCTGGTGACGATGCGCACCGCGACCACGCCCACGAGCACGCGCAGGAAGAACGGCCAGAACTCCTCGGTGTGGCCCATGATCCAGTGCCCCACGATGCCGCCCACCACCACTTCCGCGGCGAACAGCATCACGAACCAGAGCATCAGCGACGAGATTCCCACCAGCAGCCCGACAATCGTGATGCAGGCGATCAGCGAAGCGATGAACACGCCGAAGAACACCAGCACGCCAAGCCCGAACGACGCGCCGATCTGCCCCGCCGATTCCACGGTTTCCGCCGCGAATTTCGGCATCAGGCCGGCCAGCACCAGGCCAAACACCAGGAACGCCCCGGTCCAAATCACCCGCCACACGTAATAGCCGCTGCCGCGCTCCTCGGCGTGATGCTGCACCTTGGTGAACTCCGGCTGCGAGGCGAGTTTCGTTTCCGAGGAAACGCTGGGCGGCTGTTGCCCTTCAAACACCGTCTTGCCGTCAATTTCCGCGCCGGAGGCGATCGAGAGCGACTTGCCATGCCCCTTGAACGAGCCTCCTACCAATCCGGAAATGGTGGTGATTTCGGAGAAGCTTAGGAAGTCGCGCGCGATTTTTCCGTCCACGGTCAGCGATTGTCCTCCGGCGGTCAGGCTGCGGCCGATCTTCCCGTTGGAATCGAGCTCCAGGGTCTGCACCCAAATCGATCCGCTGCGGTCGACCGTTCCGGAAATCGTCAGGTTGTTGGCCATGGACCGGAGGTTGCCGTCAATCACGCCGCTGACCCGCTCGCTCTGCGCAAACGCGATCAGGTCGCCGTTGATGTGGCCGGAAACGTCGAGTTGCTGGGCGAAGGCGTAGACGTCGCCGTCGACTTCGCCTTCGATGCGCACGTGTTCGCCGGTGATGAAGAGGTCGCCCTTGATCACCTGGTCCTTGCCGATGGTCACGTTGTCGCCCTTGCGAAATTCCGCCGCCGAAGCCGGCGCTGCCGTCATCATCAGCAGCAGGCTTAGGCTGGCCAGCACAACCGCCATGGCCGAGCCGCGCCGGAAATAGCGCCGGAACGCGAACAGCCCGAAGCCGGCCATGATCATGACAGCAAGAACTTCGAATAAGGTGAACATGGATTGCCATCCTTTCCAGAATGCGCCCTGAAACACCACCAGGCTCAGCAGATCGCTTCCGCCGAAACCCGCCTGTTCAAACTGGCGTTGCCACGGCTCGATGTATCCGGTGTACAAGGCGTAGACGCCCAGAACCGCAAGGCCAAACACCACGCCCCAAATCCATTGCATGCCGGGCTTCACCCGCGCTTGAAATTCCGCGATTCGCGCGGGGAGGGGTTCGTCTGATTCGAGCATCGAGCGGGTCAGCAGGCGGGATTCGCGGTCGAGAACGCGCAGCAGGTTCAGGCAGCGGGTGCAGGTCTGCGTGTGGAGAGACACGCCCTGCGCGGTTTCACGGTCCAATTGGCGCTCGACATAAAGGAGCAGGGTCATTTCATCGATGCACTTTTCGCCGAGGCGCTTGTTTTTGTCGAGATCGGGTTCGCTCACCGGGTTCCTCCCACGGCCAGGGCGCTGCTTTCACCCAGCGCCTGCCGCAATTCGTGGCGCGCACGCAGCAGCACCACGCCCACGAACTGCCTGCGGACGCCGAGGCCCTCCGCAATTTCGTCGTAGCTCATGTCCGAGTAGTAGCGCATCACCAGCGCCATCCGCGCGCGCAGGCCCAGCTTGTCCAGCGCGCGGCGCACTTCCTCCCCGGTGCGCTCTTCGATCAGTTTTTCCAGTTGGTTCGGCTCGGGACATTCCAGGGCCACTTCGTCGATGTCGTCGGTGTCCTTGTCGTGGCGGGCTTTCTTGCGGCGCAGCATGTCCCAGCAATGGTTGGCGGCGATTTTGTAAAGCCAGGCGGTGAAAGAGCGCGATGGATCGTATTGCACCAGCTTGTCGCGCAGTTTCATGAAAATCTCCATCGTGGCGTCTTCCGCGTCCTCTCGTGTGGGCATCGCCCGCCGGCAAAAGCGGAAGATCGCCGGGGCAAATTCCCGGTAAAGATCGCCCCAAGCCTGGGTATCCCCAGTCCGGGCCCGAGCGATTAGCTCCGTTGGCTCCGTTTTTCCCGGTGCGCTCATTCGCCCTGGTCTCAGCGGTTCCATAACCTTGTACGCAGCAGGCAGGAGAAAACTATCACAAGTTGCTATGAACCATGCCAGGGGCGAATGGGCGTGAACGGGACGACGCTCGGGGAGCAAGGGAAAACACCAGGTGCCACGGGCCGCTCAACTTGCGGCTCGCAGAACAGAATGCCGAGTAGCGAAATGGGATGGCGCTTATAAGTCTTCTATTTGCCACACATACAAACAGGCGTCCAATAACCCCTTTGTTTGCCACACATACGAAAATTGCATGTTTTTTCGCAAACATGCCATCTCATGGCGAATTATGTTGCCTGAATCGTTCTCGCATTCGGCGAAGCCCTCAAACGCCGAAGGCCCCGGGCTGGGCGACCGGGGCCTTCGGCAAGTGCCAGACAAACGGAAAAGGTCAGAAAGTGAACTTCGCCGCGATCTGCAAATTGCGCGGACCGCCACTGCCCAGGAACGGATAGCCGATCCCGACGTCCGGCGTGGAGGTCAACGCGTAATGTCCCACGCCGGTTCCGGCTGGCGTGGAACCGTTCACCAGCGGGTCGGCGATGAAGAAGGGCAGGTACGGGTTGGCAAAATTCGGATGGTTGAGGATGTTGTACGCTTCAAACCGCAACTCCATCTTCAGACGCTCGGTAATCGAGGTGTTCTTGAAGAGGGAGAAGTCGAATTGACGGAAATGCGGACCAATCAGGGAATTGCGGCCCAGATTGCCGTAGTGGCGGGTTCCCGGCAGGCACCTTGCCGCCGTTCCGTTGAATCCGGAAGCAATCGGCGTGCACGGCACAGCAAACGCGTTCAGGTTGATGAAATTGTTCGGGTCGTTCTGGTTGTAATGGATGGCGACTCCCGGAATGCGATCCGGCACGCCGTAGCCGCTGCCGCTGCCGCTGAAATCGTCCTCGAAATTGAAGTTGAACTGGAAGGGCTGGCCCGACTGCATGGTAAAGATGCCGTTCACTCCCCAGCCATTGCGGAGCAGCTTGTACTTGCTGTCCTTGGCATCGGGAATCTGGTAAATGAAGTTCCAAACGAAGCGGTTGCGCACGTCAAAATTGGAATTGCCCTTGTTGGCATGGGCCGCGTAGGTCTGGTCCGGCGTCGAAGCATTCGGCACATATTCCCAGACGTCGCTGGCATCGTCGATGGAGTGCGACCATGTGTAGTTGACCGTGGAGGTCACGCCATGCCAATCGTCAATCCGGAAACTGGTTTGTAGCGCGTTGTAGTTCGAGTTCGCCGAGCTTTCCAGATAATTGAGATAGTAGGGGCTGACGGGGATGTTCGTAACGGTGTAGTAGCGCGGCACCCCGTAATCCAGAATGGTTCCACCGAGACAAGGCTGGCCGGGAGCTGGCAGCGGTTGCCCCGCGCAGTCCGCGGCGGTGATTTGCGCCTGTGTCGGCATGTTCGCATCCACCGTCTGCAAGAGCTTGTGACCGTTCGAGCCGACGTACCCCAACTGGAGCACCATTTTCCGGGCCAGTTGCTGCTGCAGGTTCAGGTTAAAGTTTTGCATATAGGGCGTGCGCAGATTGGGATTCACGGCAAAGGCGTCTGGCATCGGGGAAAAGCTGCCGAACACCGGGCTGCCGGCCTGGAACGCGGCGCCGCTTGGCGACGAGAAACTGATCGGATTCGGCCCGAAGCCCGAGTAGGCGCTGCCGGGGTCGAAGTTGCTGTTATAGGGAGCCTGGCCGATGAAGGCGTCTTGCGAAAAGGCGTCATAGAAAATGCCGTAGCCCGCCCGCACGACAGTTTTCTGGTTGCCGAAAACGTCCCACGCAATGCTGACGCGAGGAGCAAGGTTGTTGTAGTCCGGCTGATAGAGGCGGCCAGAACCTGTGAGCACGCCGGTGCCGATTCCCGTGGCGGGATCCAGGAGCACGTTGGTGAAATTGCCCTGCTTGTCCTGGATCAGGCCGTAATAGTCGTAGCGCAGGCCGAGGTTCAAGGTGAAGGTCCGGGTCAGGCGCCAACTGTCCTGTGCGTAGAGCGCGTGCGAATTTTCGAAGGTATTCCGGTTGGTGTTCCCCTGCGCAATGCTGCCGCCGGTCGGCGTGCCGGCCAGGAAGAGGGACAATGCCTCGCATTCGCTGGGCGATCCGCCCAGCGCGGCAACCCCCGCGCACGGGGAATTGGCTGCGGCCGTGCCGCTGAACGAGAGTTTCCCGCGGAAGTCGATGTTCAAGATTTGCGAAATGGATGTCCGGCGAAATTCGTAACCGAACTTCATGTCGTGCTTTCCGTGCTTCCAGGAAATTCCGTCGATGTAATGCCAGTTGGTGTCCACGCGCTGGCGCGGCACCGTGTAGTTCGCGCCGATTTGCGCGTAAGGTCCCACATTCATTCTGGGGAGACCAAAGTTGTAAGCGGAAACTCCCGTGTCCAGGCCGATCGCCGTGCTCGGATCGAAGCTGCGATCCTGCGGGAAGAAACCCTCCGCGAAGCGGTTCCATCCCAGGCGGGCTTCATTGACCACGCTGGGGGAAAGCACACTGACGTAAGAAAGCGCGATCATCTGAACTCGGGTTGGGGTGGTTACGTTGTAGCCCGGCAAAAGGCTGCCCCCCACCAGGCCAAGCGGAAAACTCTGGTCGCTGTCGCCAATGTAATAGCGGCCGGTCAGCAGGTTATCTTTATTGAAGTTGTGATCGATCTTGATAATGCCGTTGTCCACTCGGTTCGAGAAGGGCGTGGCCACAAAGACGTTGTTGATCCCGGAAAATGGCACCGCGGTGGCCGACGGAATGTTCGCGGTGGGCCACGGATTGAGCGCCAGGAGCTTGGCCACCACGGGATTTACCGATCCCGTGGGGATGTTTAAGGTCGCAATGGCAATTTCCTGCGCGGTCGGCACCAATGTGGTGTAGCTGAGCTTTCCGGTCTCGCGGACGGCTTCGTAGTCGGTGAAGAAAAAGGTCTTGTCCTTGACGAGGGGCCCGCCGAGCGAAGCGCCAAACTGGTTGTTGTGGAAGGGTTGCTGCTGCTGGCTGGTGGGATTGAAATAGTTGCGGGCGTCGAAAGCGTCGTTCCGGAAGAACTCAAACGCCGAACCGTGTATCTGGTTCGTGCCGCTCTTGGTCACCACGTTGATGACGCCGCCGGCGCTGCGCCCATATTCCGCCTCGAAGTTCGAGGCCACGTGCAATTCCGCGATCGCTTCCACTGGCAGGATGGTCGCCGGCGTGCCGTACGTGCCGGCTTCGTTGATGGCCGGGTCGTTGCGGTAGCCGTCGTTCATGTCCGTGCCGTCCAGCAGGAAGTTGTTGGCGCGGCCGCGCGCGCCGTTCACGGAGAAGATGCCGAAGGAACCCGGGGAATCCGTGATCTGGTCGGGGGAGCCGGTCACGCCGGGGACCAGGTAAATCAGTTTCTGGTAGTCGCGGCCGTTGACGGGCAGCGACGTCGCTACTTTTGCATCCACTATGCCGCCCAGCGTATCCGACGTCGATTCCACCATCGGCAGCGCTTCGCCCTGCACCTCGACGGTCTGCGCCAACTGGCCGGGCTGGAGCGAAACGTCGACCCGGCTTTCCTTGGAAACCTCAACCTTCACGCCAGACACGACGCCGATCTTGAAACCCGCCTTTTCGACCGAAACGCTGTAATTGCCGATCGGCAATTCCGGCGCGGAGTAACTTCCATCCTCCTGCGTCGCTACCGTACGGGTCAGGCCCGTATCCAAATTTTTGATGGTTACTGTGGCGCCGGGAACGGCGGCTCCCGATGAATCGGTGACGGTGCCAAGGATCGTGCCGCGGAAGGTTTGAGCGACGGTGGAATCTCCCACAAGAAGGGCAAGCACTAACATCGCCAGCATAAGCACGCGCAGGCTACGGCATGAGCTGTTCATCAGCTACTCCTTCGATCAGTTCAGTTTTCTCGAAACCCCGAGAGCACAGCGGACACTCCCCCGACGAAGAGTCCTGGGGCACCTTGGCTATTTGCTAAAGAACATACTCAGAGCGGGCGGGAGAAGCAAGGATTTCGCAAGCGAAAGTTTCCATCCAAACCATGGGTAGAATGGCGGGCCCGCAAGCTTGCCGCTCGCCAGTTGGCCAAGGGATGCGGTAGATTGGAAGATTGAGGTTTCGTCTGCGCATTGCGCCGTGGGTGCAAGGAATCAAATGGCGGCAAAACTTCCATCCCTGGTGATCGTCGGCCGGCCGAACGTCGGCAAGTCCACGCTCTTCAATCGCCTGACGGGCACGCGCCGCGCCATCGTCACCGACGAGCCCGGCATCACGCGCGACCGCATGTACGGCAAAACCGAGTGGAACGGCCGCGTCTTGGAAGTGGTGGACACCGGCGGCATCGTCCCGCACGACAAGGAACTGATTCCCACGGAAATCTTCCGCCAGGCCAATGTGGCGATTCAGAACGCCTCGCTGCTGATTTTGGTGGTGGACAGGCAAGCCGGCTTGACGCCGCTGGATGAGGAGTTGGCTCGGCTGCTGCGAAACACCGGAAAACCCTTCGTCGTTGCGGTGAACAAAGTCGACTCGCCGGCCCAGGAATCGAATGCTGGCGTATTTTATCGCCTCGGTGTGCCGCTGTTTCCCATCGCCGCGGAGCACGGCACCGGCGTGGATGATCTGCTCGATGCCGCACTGGGACAGGTGAAAGGACAGGCGATCGAAGAACAGGCTCTCAAAAAGAAGGAGATTGAGATCGCCATCATCGGGCGGCCCAACGTGGGCAAATCCACGTTGCTGAACCGCCTGGCCGGAGAAGAGCGCTCCATCGTTTCGCCCATTCCCGGCACCACCATGGACAATGTGGACACGGACGTGACGCAACACGGGCGCGTCTATCGCTTTGTGGACACGGCGGGCATCCGTCGCAAGGGAAAAACGAAGCTGGTGGCGGAAAAGCTCAGCGTCGTAATGGCGCGCCGGGGCCTGGAGCGCGCGGACGTGGCGCTGCTGGTGATCGACGGCGAGCAGGGCGTAACCCAGGGCGACGCCACGATTGCGAGCTATGCCGAGGAGTCCGGGCGCTCCGTGATTATCGTCGTGAACAAGTGGGACCTCGCCGTGGAAGCAGCGCAACGCGCCGCCGACGCGTCTGCTCGCACGGCCAAGGGCAAGGAAAAACGCGCCGCGCAAGGGGCCGCTCAAGCAATCGACAAGGGCAAACTGCTCCTTGAATACGAAAAGATGGTGAAGGAAAAATTCAAGTTCCTGAGCTACGCGCCCATCCTGTTTCTTTCGGCAAAAACCGGCGAGCGCTCCGAAAAGCTTTACGCCCTAATCGATCAGGTGGCCGAAGCGCGCAAGCGCAAGATTCCAACGGGCGAGCTGAACCGCTGGCTGAAGGAAGAGGTGGACCTTGGCCGCGCGTCCACGCCGAAGGCGCGGCCCGTGCGCATCTACTACATGACGCAAGCGAAAGTGGCGCCGCCGGTGTTTCTCCTTTTCACCAATCAGAAGAAGCCGCTGCACTTCAGTTTCGAGCGTTTTCTGGAAAATCAGGTGCGCGACAAGTGGGACTTCACCGGCACCCCGGTGCGCTTCATCCAGCGCCTGCGCAAGCGCGGCGAACGGCCCGCGGCCGGCGATCAAACCTGAGGCGGGTACTGTGGCTGGCGGAAACTCGTTCTGCTAAACTCGCACCGTGAAAGCGGCCCGGCCGGGTGGGGCCCCACTCCAAAATGAGCAGCACCGCCACAGCTCCGATAACCGACGACCAGGAGGAGAAATACTACCGCATCGGTGAAGTCAGCCGCCTGACGGGCGTGCCTCCGTTCGTTTTGCGCTATTGGGAAGAAAGTCTTCCCGCGCTGGTGCCTCTGAAGAGCCCTGCCGGATACCGCCTGTATCGCCAGCAGGAGGTGGACCTGGTGCTGAAGATCAAGCGGCTGCTTCACGACGAAGGCATGACCCTGGCCGGCGTGCGGCGGCATTTGCGCGACCTGCAAAATGGAGTCGGCCTGGAAGCGGCCGTGGAAGGGCTCTCCTCAGCCGCGACCGTGGCAGAAGGCGACGGCGAGGCCGTCCAATTGAACCGCAAGATGCTGCTGGACCTGCGCGACGCGCTGCGCAGTTTCTTGACGCTGCTCGAAGGCAAGTGATACCGTGGATTTAACAGGTTTGCGGCCTTATTTGCGGGCCGCGGCGGTCGGGACGTAGCGCAGCCTGGTAGCGCGCACGCTTGGGGTGCGTGAGGTCGCGAGTTCAAATCTCGCCGTCCCGACCATAACTCCACCTCGTTGCCTCGTTTGTATCCCTCGTACTTCGTTCCCCCCAGATTTCGATCTGAGGAAGTTGCGCGATTGCATGTTCGGAGGTTGCAAGCGTGACTCTCCACTGGGTAAAGAACGAGACGATTCGGCTGTCCATCATGCCTCGGCCTCGAGGTGGAGACTGGCTTTCGAACAATATTTCTTTACTTAAGCAGGAAGGTGTCGGAGTCGTGGCCTCACTCCTGACGCCTGGCGAAATGGAGGAATTGAACTTGGCGGAGGAAGCAGTGGGGCATGTGTCGCCCGCGGCGTGAAATTCCATAACTACCCGCTCGTGGACCGCTCCGTGCCGACAGATCCTTCGAAATTTGGCCGGTTGTAAGGTCGCTCCTCCTCGACCTCCACGCTGGATTGCCAACGGCGATCGATTGTCGGGCGGGAATCGGAGCATCCTCACTGGTAGCCGCGTTTCTGCTGATTCTGCAGGGCGTTCAGGCGGAGGAAGCATGGAATATCACTGAGGTAGCTCGGGGATGCCGCGTCCCCGACACGCCCGAACAGGACGAATGGGTCGAGAGTTTGGAGGGCGAGCGGTGAAGATTCAATCGAGCTTGCCCGGTGGAAGCAAACTTGCTATAGTACAGCCCAGTCAGACTAGTCAGAATAATTGAGATGCCAAATCGCACTTCCGCTTCTCGCAGAAGACGCACGGTTATCCCGCAAAAGCGCTGGCAGTTGCAGACAGCCAAGGCCCGATTCAGCGAGGTGTTCCGCAAAGCGCGCACCGAGGGTCCTCAATGGATCACCAAACAAGACAAGGAAGCCGTGGTGATGCTCCCTGCCGAGGAGTATGAAATTCTCACGGCCCGAGCGAAGCAGCCGCGTAGCTTCGTTCAGTTCATGCGCGAATCGCCGTTGGTGGGCTCCGGCATCAACCTGGAGCGTGAGCCGGACTACGGCCGGGACATCGAGTTGTGAGTGGTTTTCTGTTGGATACGAGTGTCGTCTCGGAAACCATCAAGTCCCAGCCAGACGACAAAGTCCTGGCTTGGCTCGATAAATGCGAAAATGATTTGTTGTATTTGAGCGTAGTGACTCTCGGAGAAATGCGCAAGGGAATCGATTCTCTCCCGCAACCCGCGCGGCGCGCAATTTTGGAATCCTGGCTAAATCATGACTTGGCACTGAGATTCGCAGGGAGGATACTAACCGTGGATCAGGATGTGGCCGACCGTTGGGGAAGAGTTGCAGCAAAGGCGCTCCTGTCCGGGCACCCCCTGCCGATCATTGACAGCCTGCTGGCCGCAACGGCGATGCAACACAACCTCACCTTTGTAACCCGCAATGCGAAAGACGTGGCGGCGAGCGGAGTCCCGGCGTTCAATCCGTGGGATTCTTGAATCCAAGAAGGCGGCCGGTTTCTGCACACTTCCGATTACAATAGAAAATTGGGAGTTTGCCGACGTGAAAAAGGCGCGGGTGTTGTTGACCAACGATGATGGGTACCAGGCAGCGGGGCTGAAGGCGCTCGCTGGCGAGTTGCGCGAGATCGCCGAGGTTAGCATTGTGGCTCCGAGCTGGGAGCGCAGCGGGGCGGCGCAGAGCCTGACGCTGCGCCAGCCGATCGTCTGCCATACCACTGGCGCCGACGAATGGGCGATCGATGGGACGCCGGCGGATTGCGTGATTGTGGCGCTGCACAAGCTGTTGCCGGAGCCGCCGGACCTGGTGATTTCCGGGATCAACCACGGCGCGAATCTGGGCGAAAACGTCTATTACAGCGGAACCGTCGGCGCGGCGCGGGAGGCGGTGATCCACCATGTGCCGGGATTGGCGATGTCGTTGTGCTCCAAGCGGATTGCGTGCGATTTTGGCGCTTCGGCAAAAATTGCGCGGAAAACCGCTGAGATGATCTTGAAAGAAGGCCTGCCCGAACAGGTGCTGCTGAACGTAAACGTGCCGGAAAACTGGAACGGGACGGTGAAGTTCACCCGTCAATCAAAGAAAATCACCCGCACCGTTTTGCGTGAAGGCGAAGACCCCAAGGGGCGTCCTTACTACTGGCTCAGCGAGCAGCGAATAGACAACGGTATGGAACTCGACGTGGAATCCGATTACGCCGCCATTTTCGCCGGGGAGGCTTCCGTGACTCCGCTGCATCTGGATCCGACGCACACGGAATCGCTCAACCACCTGAGCCACTGGGCGCCGCTGATCGGGAAACGGTGAGTGGCTTGAATAACGCTGTCCGGGCAAGCGTGGCTGTACCACTTGTAGCGGCCGCCTTCTGAGGCGGTCGCTATTTCAGCACGATTCGTGCACAGTTGCCGACCCAAAGGTCGGCCGCTACACAAACCTACTTCAATATGATCGTCGAGATGTTGGCGTTGCGCAGCGCGGAGTTTAGCGCCGGCACGTCCGTGCCGGTCACTGCTTTCCACCGTGCCAGTTGCGCGTCGAGTTGCTTGTCCAATTCGGCGAACACGCCGATTTCGCCTTCCGTGGGCGCCGCATCCGCGCTGTCGACCGCCTGGTTCAGCGAGCCCAGCTTGCTGTTGAGCTTCGTCGGGTAGTTGAGTTCGTCTTCGCTGGCAGTGGCTTCCGGATTGATCAATTCATGTTCGATGTCTGAAATCTTTTTGCGCAGGGCCGCGGACTGATCGACGAGGTTCTTGTTCGACGCGCCGTTGCCAATGCGCTTTTCCAGCGCCAGCAATTGGCCGCGCAGGTCACGGATCGACAAAATGGCCTTGTTCATTTCGTCCTGACGGTCGCGCAGCTTGAGCATCAGATCGAACTGCTTTTGCAAATCCGCGGTGCTGGTTTTCACGCGCGGATCCATCGCGACTTCGATCGGTTCGGTCTGCGATTTGTCGCCCGCCGTCAGGCGCACCTCGTACTTGCCCGGCATCACCAGCGGCGCGGTGGGTTCGCCCTCGTCATACACGGCCTTGGGAATTTTCACTGGGTCCTGGTAACGCAGGTCCCAGGCAAACGTGTTGATGCCCGCCTTGGCCGGAATATTTTCCGCCGGTTCGTCCTTTTCCCATTCGCCTTCTCCGTCTGCCTCCGGCTTTTTCTTTTCTTCGCTGGTGTAGGAGCGAATCACTTTTCCAGCGGAGTCCAGAATCTCCAGCTTGATCGGCTCTTTCGGCTCTTCCTTCAAGTAGTAGTAGAGAATCGCGCCGTCCGGGGGGTTTTCGCCGATGGCGTTGCGGCGCCGTTTGGTGTGCCCCAGGCGCGAGCGCGTGGCCGTTAAAGGCTTGAAGAGATGCGCTTCTGCGCCCGCCAGGGACGGGTCGGCCTGCCGCAGCGGGGCGATGTTGTCCAAAATCCAGAATGCCCGGCCGTGCGTGGCAATGGCCAGGTCGCCGTTGTGAATCGCCATGTCGTGCACCGGCGTGTTGGGCAAATTGAGTTGCAGCGACTGCCAGCGCGCGCCGTCGTCAAACGAAACGTAGATGCCCATCTCCGTCCCGGCAAAGAGCAGGCCTTTGCGCACGGGATCTTCGCGCACGGCGTGCACGTAAGCGCCGTCGGGAATTCCATTGGTGATCTGCGTCCAGGATTTGCCGAAATCGGTGGTCTTGAAAATGTACGGCTTGAAGTTGTCGAGCTTTCGCGCGTCCACGGCGGCATACGCCGTGCCCGCATCGTGCGCCGAAGCCTCGATCAAGCTCACCAGCGACCATTCAGGAATGGACTTCGGCGTGACGTTGGCCCAGTTCTTGCCATCGTCGCGCGTGACGTGAATCAGTCCGTCGTCCGTGCCCGCCCAGATCACACCTTTTTCTTTTGGCGATTCGGCCACCGTGAAAATCAGGTCGTAGAATTCGATGCTGGCCTGATCCTTGGTGATTGGCCCGCCGGAATCCTGCTGCTTCGATTTATCGTTGCGCGTCAGGTCCGGGCTGATGGTCTGCCAGGAGTGCCCGTTGTCGGTGGAGCGGAAGACATACTGCGCGGCGTTGTAAATCACGTTCGGGTCGTGCGGCGAAAAAATGATCGGCATCGTCCAGGTGTAGCGATACTTCAAGCCGCTGGCGTTATGGCCGTCCGGATCGTCGGGCCACTGCATCACGTCCTGCGCCTGGCCAGTACGGCGATCGAAGCGCGTGCTGTGCCCGAAATACGAGCCAGCGTAGATGATGTCCGGGTCGCGCGGGTCCACGGCGATGTAACCGCTTTCGCCGCCGCCCACCGCGTCCCAGTCCGGGCGATCGATGAAACCGCGGTCGCTGCGCGTGCGGATGCCGACGGTGGAGTTGTCCTGCTGCGCGCCGTAAATGCGATAGGGAAAATCGTTGTCGGCCACGACGTGGTAGAACTGCGCGGTGGGCTGGTTCATCTGGGTGGACCAGGTCTTGCCGCCGTCGATGCTGATGGTGGCGCCGCCGTCATTGGTGTTGATCATGCGGTTGGGATTGTTGGGATCGATCCACAGGCCGTGGTGATCGCCGTGAGGCGCGTTGAGACGATCGAAAGTTTTGCCGCCGTCGATGGAACGGAAGAGCCCTGTGTTTGCGATATATACGACGCTGGGATTTTTCGTGTCGCCCCAAACGTGCGTGAAATACCAAGCGCGCTGCCGGAAGCGATGATCGTCGTTCACCAGGGTCCAATGATCGCCGCCGTCTTCGCTGCGGTACAAGCCGCCCTTGATCGCTTCGATCAGCGCGTAGACAATATTGGAATCGCCGCCCGGCACGCTGACGCCAATGCGCCCCAGCGGCCCCTCCGGCAGGCCATTGCCCTCGAGTCGCTTCCAGGTGGTGCCGCCGTCGGCCGAACGGTAGAGTCCGCTGTTTTCGCCGCCGCTGTTGAGGCTCCACGGCGTGCGATAGCCTTCCCACATGGCCGCGAAAAGAACATGCGGATTCCGCGGATCGAAGACCACATCGATGCCGCCGGTGCGGTCATTGATATAAAGCACTTTCTCCCACGTTTTGCCGCCATCGGTGGTGCGGAAGATGCCGCGCTCCTCATTAGGCCCATAAACATGGCCGAGTGCGGCGACGAAGGCGATATCCGGATTGGTGGGATGCACGATCACGGCGCCGATGTGGCGCGAATCCTTCAGGCCGATATTGGTCCAGGTCTTGCCCGCGTCGACGGATTTGTAGACTCCGTTGCCATAGGAAATGTTGCCGCGGATGCACGCTTCGCCTGTGCCTACGTAGATGACGTTCGGGTCGGAGTCCGCGACGGCGATGGAACCAATCGAGGAGACATTTTCCTTGTCGAAAATCGGTTCCCAGGTCAGGCCGCCATCGGTGGTTTTCCAAACGCCGCCGGATACAGCGCCGAAATAATAAGTATTCGGCTGCGAAGCGACGCCCACGCCCGTCAGCGCCCGGCCGCCGCGGAAGGGGCCAATCAAGCGCCATTTCATCCCTTCATAGAGTTTGGGATCAATGGAGTTTTGTGCGAAGGAACTGACGGCGAACACACAAAGGGATACGACCAATAAGGTGAAGCGATGAAGACGAATCACAGGGTCCCCCAAGGAGGATTTACGGCAAGCGAAGATAGTACTCCGATAAACGTGCATCGGCCAGCAGGAAGAAGAGTCTCGCGCTAGAATAACGGCGCTATGGCAGATAGGACGAACTACGACGTGGCGGTGATCGGAGCCGGCGTTTTCGGTTCCTGGACGGCGTGGCACCTGGCGCGACGCAAATGCAAAGTGGTGGTGCTGGAGGCGTACGGGGCAGCGCACTCGCGCGCCAGCTCGGGCGGAGAAACGCGCATTATCCGCATGAGCTATGCCGCGGATGAGATCTACACGCGGTGGTCCCACCGATCGCTGGCGCAGTGGAAAGAGCTTGCATCGCAGTCCGGCCAGCCCCTGTTTCATCCAACCGGCGTGCTGTGGATGGAAGGGGAAGAAATTGGCCGCTTGAAGGATTCGCAGGCCACGCTGGAGCGCTGCGGCATCGCGCACGAAGTGATGGACAATTCGACCCTGGCGAAGCGCTATCGCCAGGTGAATTTTGAGGGAGTGAGTCGGGGATTACTGGAGCCGCACAGCGGCGTGCTGATGGCGCGGCGCGGCGTGCAGACGGTGATCGACGAAGCGAAGAAAAAAGGCGTCGAGTTCCGCATCGCGCAAGCGGCCTCACCAAAAGGAAACGGACCTCTTCCGAAGATCGCCGCGTCCACCGGCGAATCGTTCTCCGCCGGCCAGTTCGTTTTTGCCTGCGGGCCGTGGCTTGGGAAAGTCTTTCCTGAACTTCTTGGGCAGCGCATTTTTCCGACGCGGCAGGAAGTGTTTTTTTTTGGCAGCCCGGCGGGCGATGCGCGTTTCGCGGCTCCCACGCTGCCCACGTGGCTCTTCAATAACGACGAAGTCTATGGCATGCCGGACATCGAATTTCGCGGTTTGAAGCTGGCGCGAGACACACACGGCCCGCGCGTCGATCCGGATACGCAATCGCGCATCACGAGCACCGAAGGCGCGGAATGGGCGCGAAGTTACGTGTGCCGGCGTTTCCCCGCCCTGAAGGACTCGCCCATAACCGAAACGCGGGTGTGCCAGTATGAAAATACGTCCAACGGGGACTTTCTGATCGACCGCCATCCGGATCTGCCCAACGTGTGGCTGGCTGGTGGGGGCTCTGGGCATGGCTTCAAGCACGGCCCAGCCTTCGGGGAATACCTGGCCGGGATGATCACCGGCGAACAGAAAGCGGAACCCCGCTTCTCTCTGGCCAGCAAAGCCACGGAGCAAAAAAGGACGGTATATTAGTCGGGTTGGGAACGGAAGCCGCGAAACTTTCCGCCGGGCATTGCGTCTTTACTAAAGGCAGGGGTTTGCCTCATTCCATCCTCACGGTTATTCGGACGTTCCCGGTTTAGGAGGAAGCATGCAAGAAGGACGAATAGGCGCGGCACCGGGTGTGCTGGCGCTCTGCACTCTGCTGCTGGCCGTGGCCATTCCCGGCATGGCGGCAACCGCAAGCGAATTTCACGTTCCGGTGGAGTATTACAAGCTGCCCAACGGGCTGCGCGTGGTGCTCTCGCAGGACCACACGGCACCGACGGTTTGCGTGGGAGTTTATTACCGGATCGGATTCCGCATCGAGCCGAAAGACCGCACGGGGTTTGCGCACTTGTTCGAGCACATGATGTTTCAAGGCTCACAGAACCTCGGCAAGATGGAGTTCATCAAGTTGGTGCAGGCCAACGGCGGGATCCTGAACGGCTCCACGCGGTTCGATTTCACCAACTACTTCGAAGTGGTTCCTTCCAACAAACTGGAAACGGTCTTGTGGGCGGAGGCGGACCGCATGCATGGACTGGACGTCACCGATGCGAATTTGAAAAATCAGCAGGGCGTAGTGGGCAACGAAGTGAAAGTGAACGTGCTCAACCGTCCCTACGGCGGCTTCCCGTGGATCGACCTGCCGATGGCCGCGAATTCCAACTGGTACAACGCGCACAATTTTTATGGCGATCTTTCGGACATCGAATCGGCCAAGCTCGATGAAGTGAAGCAGTTCTTTGACACCTATTACGCGCCGAACAACGCCGTGCTCGTGATCGTCGGCGATTTCGAGCCGGCGGACGCGAAGAAAATGGTTGAGAAATATTTTGCCGGCATCAAGTCCGCGCAGCTTCCCCCGCAGCCGGATTTGAGCGAGCCACGACAGGAAAAAGAAAAGATCGTCGTCAAGCAGGACGCGCTGGCTCCCCGGCCGGCGCTGGCCATCGGCTACCACATGCCGGAACGCAACACGCCTGAATATTACGCGATGGGCCTGCTGGACCAGATCCTGATCGAAGGCGACGACAGCCTTCTGCACCAGGAACTCGTGCAGAAGCGCGGCTTGACGGACAGCGTCAACGGGGGCATCAACCTGCTCGGCAACATGTTCAATTACAAGGGTCCGATGCTCTTTTCGGCGTACGTGATTTACGACCCCACGACCAAGCCGGAAACCGTGTTGGAAGCGATGGATTCGGTGATCGAACCGCTGCGCAACAAACCGGTGGACCAGAAAACCCTGGACCGTGCGCGCGTGAAGCTGCGCTCCAGCCTCTACGACACCATGGGCCAGTTCGGAGGGTTTGGTCTGATGGACCTGCTCGCGAGCTTCGCGCTGTTCGACGACAATCCGGCAAAGGTGAACGACCTGGTCGCGCAATTCGACAAGGTGACGCCAGAGATCGTGATGAAGACCGCGCAAGAATATTTGCGCTCCGCCAACCGCACCGTCGTGGAAGTCCAACCCGCGCCGAAGGCGAAAGACGCTGAGACGCCGGCAAAAAACCAGTAGGAAAGGAAACCAGAGATGAAGACATCGATCCAAAAGCTGAGCCTGCTGGTCGCCGCCTCCACTTTGTCCATCGCCGCTCCGGCGTTCGCGCAGAAACAAACACCTCCCGAGGGCGGGCCGGCAAAGGCCTTCACCGTGCCAGCGAACGAAACTTACACGCTGCCAAATGGGCTGAAGGTCACCCTGGTTCCGTACGGAATTATTCCCAAGGCCACGATCAGCCTCGCCGTAAATGCGGGAGAGATTAATGAAGGCAGCGCGCGCGTCGGCGTGGCCGGCTTGACTGCCGACCTTATGAAGGAAGGCACCGAAAAACTGACTTCTCAGCAAGTGGCCGAGGAAGCCGCGCGCATGGGAAGCACCCTGGAAATTGGCGCCGGCTCGGACCAGACCAAGCTGAGCCTGGACGTATTGCAGGAATTTACGCCCGATGCCATTCGATTGCTGGCCGACGTGGCGGAGCACCCGCGCTTGCCGCAGTCGGAAATCGAACGGTTGAAAAACGACACGCTGCGCCAGATCGCACTAAGCAATTCCCAGCCGCAAACGAAAGCGCTCGTCCGATTCCGGAAAATTCTCTACGGCGACCACCCGTACGCAACCGTGTTGCCGACAGAAGAGGAAGTCAAGAAGCTGGCGCTTCAGGACGTGAAGGATTTTTATCATGGAAATTTTGGAGCGCAGCGGTCGCATATTTACGTGGCGGGCAAGTTCGATGGCGCCGCGGTGAAAAAAGCCATTGAAGAGAGTTTCGGCGGCTGGGAAAAGGGGCCGGCGCGAATGGAAAACGTGCCGGTGATGAAGGCGCAGCACGTTCTGGACCTGACTGACCGCCCGGGAGCGCCGCAGTCCACCTTAATCGTGGGGCTTCCCGTGCCCCCGGCCACCAGCCCGGATACGGTGCCGCTGATTGTCACCAACTCTCTGCTCGGGGGTTCCTTCAATTCGCGAATCACCGCGAATATCCGCGAACAGAAGGGCTACACGTATTCACCCCGCAGCGAACTTTCGCGGCGCTATCACGATGGCTACTGGGCGGAGAGCGCGGACGTGACCACACAGTTCACCGGACCTTCGCTGAAGGAGATCTTTGGAGAAATCGCGCGCATGCAGAAGGAGCCGGTGTCCAACTCGGAGTTGAAGGGCATACAGAACTATCTCTCCGGCATTTTCGTGATTCAGAATTCCAGCCGCGGCGCGCTGATCGGGCAATTGCAATACGTGGATTTTCAGGGGTTGGGCGAAAACTACTTGAAGACCTATGTGGCAAACGTCAACGCGGTCACGCCGGCCGAGGTGCAGAAAATGGTCCAGAATTACATCAAGCCGGAAGAAATGACCATCGTCGTGGTGGGGGACAAGGCGAAGATTGCGGATCAGTTGACGCCCTTCGAGCCCGCGAAGTGATGGCGAGAAGCTCGCACTAGCTTTTCTTCAAACGGCGGCGGGAGCTTTCCGATGAGCCGGTAATCTCCTTCCGCCGCGCTTTTTCCGCATAGAGATTCTGGTCCGCTACCTTGAGAAGCCTTTCGACGCGCTCGCCCTCGCCGTGATAAACCGAGGCGCCGATGCTGGCGGAAAGTGGCGGGTGCTCCTGATCTGCGGCCAGCGTTTCGCGGATGCGGGCGGCCACGCGCTCGGCTTCATCCTCCTGCGCTTCGGGCAAAATCAGGGCAAATTCGTCGCCGCCGTATCGCGCCGCGGTGTCGATAGCGCGGCAATGGAAGCGCAGGATATCCGCCACGCGGCAAAGCGCGCGGCTGCCCACCAGGTGACCATAGGTGTCGTTGACCTTTTTCAACCCGTCAAGATCGAGAAGCAGCACGGCGAAGGGACGGCCGGTACGCAGGGTGCGTTCGGTTTCGGTGTCGAGCACGTCCAGCAGTTTGCGGTAATTAGCGAGACCCGTCAGCGGATCACTGGTCGCCAGGTGCCGCACCTGCTCGAACGTTTTTGCGCTGTCGAACAGCGCACCGCCCAAGAGGATGGCATAGCTCATCACGTTCATAGACTGAGCGAAAACGAAAGGGCCATCGAGGAGTTTCACAGACTGGCAGGCCGCAAGCTGCGCCGCAAGATTCAGCCAGACCGCCAGGTAAATAGCCTTATCGAATGCCGAATCCTGCAAGTACTTGCGGCGGCGGTAACCAAACAGGGCAAGCAGAAAGATCAGCGCCGGCAAAAGCTGCAGCGGGTTCGGAATGAACGCCTGCGGGTAATGAGAAGCATCCGGCGGAAGCCTTCGCAACGACGCAGTGATCAAGTAGGTCGCGGCGATAACCGCAGAAAGGCCACCGGCAATTTCCAATTTTGGATGGCGGGAGCGGGGCAGGAAGTGCTCCACAACGAGGGCCGTTGCGAACAACAGAGCCAACAGCAAGCGGCTGATCCACCAGGCGACTGGAGCCCACAAAACCCAGTTCTGGTTCTCATGACTCAACTGAAAAAAAAGGACGCTGGAAGCGACCAGAGTAGCGCCGGAAAGCATAAAGCCGGACCCGAGAATCAGCGAGATGCGGTCCTGAGTTCCCTGAAAGCGGACCAAGGCAACCGCGGCAAATACAAACGCGAATATGCCCGTGGTGATTTGCAGGTATCCCTGAAGAACGGGATTCGAGCGAACGACAATTTCGCGAAGCCAGTCCGCGGCAAGAAAAATCAACACAAAACCGGCGACGTGCATCAATGCACGCTGAAATTGGCGGCGCTCGAAAATGACGGAAAGTTGGCCCATGCTGGTGGTCCAGGCTCGCGCGACCTGGTCCTTGTTCCCCTTACGACTATTAGACGCGAAAGCGAGGACGCATGTTGCGTGGGAAAACAGCGGTGTGAGCGAAGAGATATCCGCCGTGGAAATATGGATTTCCTGTACGGAGGGACAGGGTAATGCGCGGGGGGCGCGCTGGCAAGAAGAATTGCGGAGAAAATAAGGGCTTGCGCGAAAGGCCGGGATTTCGCAATATAGCCTTATTGAAACGATTCAATAAGGGGCGTTCCTTGTCCAAGACCACCGTAAAGCGCAAACCTTCGGCCGCCAGGCACCACGCCGAGCCCGGTGAAAATACCTTGCAAGAAATTCTATCCCAGCCGCGGATCTGGAGCGAGACGGAAATACAACTGCGCGAATCACAGCTCCTGGCGGCTTTTGCGACGCAATTTTCACCGCGGAGCCCGTGGCTATTCGTGGGCTGCGGCTCCAGTTACTATTTGTCGCGGCTGATTGCCGCGCTCTGGACCAAGCACCTTTACATCCCAGCGACGGGGGTGCCGGCATCGGAGCTTTTGTTTGCGCCGGAAGAAACGTTGCGCCGGCTGGGCGCCGAACAAGTCGTGCTGATGTCCCGCTCCGGAGAAACCACCGAAGTGCTTCGCGCCGCGGAACTCCTGCAAAAGCATAAAACGGTGCAGACGCTGGGCGTCACCTGCAACCCGCAAAGTCCGCTAGAACCGCTTTGCACGCACAGCTTCAAGCTGAACTGGGCGGATGAAAAAAGCACGGTGATGACGAGGTCGTTCACGGCGATCCTGCTCGCTTTCCAGCGGCTGGGACTGCAGTTTGTCGGCGACAGCCAGCTTTCCAGTGCGCTCGACCAATTGCCGCAGCGTGGAAAGTCCTGGCTGGAAGCCCACGGAAAGAAGATTCGCGACTTCGCCGCGCGCCAAAAAATCAAGGACTATGTGTTTCTGGGCCAGGGCGCGCACTACTGGCTGGCGCAGGAGGCCGGCCTGAAGGTCACGGAAATGTCGTCTTCCTACGCGCAGGTCTATCATTCGATGGAATTCCGGCACGGCCCGCGCTCGATCGCGGGGCCGGATACGCTGATCACTTTCTTTATTTCCGAAGCGGCCGCCGGCGAGGAAGAATTATTGGTGAAGGAACTCCGGCAACTCGGCGCGCACATCTGCGTGATTGCGAACCGCGGCACGCCGGAACTGAAGAAAAACAGCGATCTTTTCATTGAGCTTGCGCTTGATGGACCGGAGTTCGCACGGTACCCTGTGACCGCAATACCCGCACACCTGCTGGGGATCGCGACCGGTTTGCGGAAGGGGCTCAATCCCGACGCGCCGAAAAATCTGACGCGCGCCGTGGTGCTGGGCTCCAACGGAAGTAACCCCTCGAAAAGGAGAGGTGCTTGAGCACAGCCGCTGGCACCACGGAAGCCGGACCGCGACTCCGGCGAACCCTCACGCTGACCGATCTGATTCTCTACGGCGTGATCGTAATTCAACCGGTCGCGCCGATGTCCGTATTTGGCGTGTTGAGCGACCGCGGCAAAGGCCACGTGGTCACCGCTATTTTGATCGCCATGGTGGCAATGCTATTCACCGGCATTAGTTACGGGCGAATGGCGCGGGCATATCCGAGCGCGGGCTCAGCTTTCACGTACGTGGCGCAAGAAGTGAATCCCGCGGTCGGCTACATCACCGGGTGGAGCATGGTGATGGATTACATGCTGAACCCGCTGATCTGCACGGTGTGGTGCGCGGGGCAAGCGAGCCAGTTTGCTCCGGGTGTGCCGCCATGGATCTGGAAGATTTTTTTCGCCATCGTCTTCACCCTGTTGAATGTGCGGGGGATCAAAACCTCCGCGCGTATAAATACGGGCATGGCCGTATTTATGGGAGCGGTCGTGGTGGCAATTTTTGTCGCCGGCGCCCGATACATATTCGGCGCACCGCACGACGGCGGTTACTTCACACGGCCGTTTTACGATCCGCAGACCTTCACGATGGGCGGATTGTTCGGATGCACCTCGATCGCCGTGCTGACCTACATTGGATTTGATGGCATATCCACCCTCTCCGAGGAAGCGGAGAATCCGCGAAGGAATATTCTGATGGCGACGGTGCTGACGTGCCTGGTGATCGGCGTGTTATCGGCGGTGGAGGTTTACGTCGCGCAACTTATCTGGCCGGCTTCGCAGCCTTTTCCGGATATCAACACGGCGTATTCGTATGTCGCAGGGCGGTCCTGGGCGCCGCTGTTTTCGATTGTAGGATTCACACTGCTGCTGGCGAATTTCGGCTCAGGACTCGGCTCTCAGATCGGGGCAGCCCGCTTGTTGTACGGAATGGGCCGCAGCAACGCGCTGCCGAAATCGTTTTTCGGAGCGGTGGACGAAAAGCACCGCATTCCGCGCAACAACGTCTTCCTAGTTGGCGGGGTGGCGCTGCTTGGGGCGTTTCTGCTGGAAATGGTGGCCGGCTACACGACCTATTCGCTGGGAACGAGTGCGCTGACGTGGGAGACGTTCAAGAAAATCATAAACGGCGGGGAAGCGTACGGGCTTGGCGCGGAGATGCTGAATTTCGGCGCGCTGATCGCCTTCATGGGCGTGAATGCCGCGGCATTTCTCCGCTATTACGTGCGCGCACGGGAGAAAAAGCTATCGTTCTTGCTTCCTCCCATCCTGGGGTTCCTGATCTGCCTGGGATTGTGGGTGAATCTCAGTCGGCCGGCGATTCTCGTCGGCTCCATCTGGATGGCCGCGGGTGTCGCGTTTGGCGTCTGGAAAACGAGAGGTTTCCGCGAAACGCTTTCCTTCGAAATACCACCTGAAGAGTAGCGCCCGCCGGTTTTTGATTTGCAATTTCCGCAGAAGTCATTCGATGATAGGCGCGCGAGGGCCGGCGGATGGACGCAAAGAGAAAGCGCGAGCAAGTCACGATGAAGGACGTCGCCAAGGCCACGGGATTTTCGCCCGCCACGGTCTCCATCGTGCTCAACAACGCGCCACTGGCTCGCTACATCGCACCGGGCACGCGGCAAAAGATCGAAGAGAGCGCCAAACGGATGGGCTACCGGCCCAACGCCATGGCGCGGTTCCTGCGCAGCAAGCGCAGCCAGAGCATCGGCGTGATGATGTTCGACGTGACCGATCCCTTCTGCACTCCAATCCTGCGGGGCGTCGAGAATGCCCTCTACCCGCTGGGATACCTTCCGATTCTTGCAGATGCGCACAACCAGCGCGAGCGTTTCGAACGTTATCTAGAAATGCTGCTGGAGCGCCACGTGGACGGCTTGATCGTGGTGGCCAACTGGCTCTTTGTGGACATCCATGTGCTGGCCGACCTGAACAAGGCGGAGGTGCCCACGGTGACGATTGGGTGGGAAATACCAGGGAATCGCGTGAGTTTCGCGATGGTGGACAACGAAGCGGGAGGCCGCCTGGCCATCGAGCACCTGTATCAACTGGGCCACCGACGCATCGCCATGATTCGCGGACCGAAGCGGCTGATTGACAGTGCGCCGCGGTGGCGCGGGATCCAGAAGTTCGCGCAGTCCGTCAGGCAGGAGATTGATCCTTCGCTGGTGCTGCAATTGCCTGATGTTTTCGACGCCAATGCAAGCTTCGAGCAGGGCTACCGGCTCACCGAGGAATTGTTGCAGAAGAAAAAGAAATTCACCGCACTGCTGGCTTTTGACGATTTGACAGCGCTCGGAGCGATTCGCGCCCTGGCCAAGGCAGGAGTGAGCGTACCCGAGCAGTGCTCCGTGATTGGCTTCGACGACGTGGCCATCTCCGGGCTCTCGGCGCCGTCACTCACGACCGTGCGTCAGCCACTGGAAACCATGGGTGGCGCGGCGGTGAACATGGTGATGGAAGCAATCAAGGCCGCCCAGGAAAATCGCGAATGGAGCGCGGCGGCTCACCAGCTTCATCCGGAACTGGTGATTCGCGACTCGACACGGTCAATTTAAGCGCAGTGCGGAGATTGCGAAGTAAAAAGCGGCGCGAGATGCGCTCGCGCCGCTGCCCGCATTGAGGAGGAAGTTTATTCCTTGCTCGGCGGAATAAAGACGGACGCAGGGACCAAGAATTCCAAGTCTGGCAACTCCGTCTTCACCTTGACGCTCTGATACTTGCCCTTGGCCCCGCCGGTGCCCGCAAAGGTCAGAAGGTACTGATTCTTCAGGTGGTTTCCGATTTCATCCAAATACGGCTTGATGGTGACCGGGACACCGAAGCCGAGGAAGTAGGATTCCGCTCCGGTATCTCCCGAGAGTTTTGCCATGTTGTTCTGCGCGTAGTTCTGCAGCCAGAACGAATGGCCGCGATGGCTCGCGCTTGGGTAGTAGACCGTCCAGATATTGATGTTCTGGCGCTCGGCGCGGGAAATCAGCGCATCCATGTCCGGATAAAACATTCCGAATCCGCCACCGCGGAAGAAATCGATGCCGGAGCTGATCAGCACGATGGAGCGCCGCGAACCGGTTTCCGGCCAGCGCTTGAGCATATCGATCAAACCGAGATACGGGCTGGAGCCAAGCGCGCCAATCCCGATGGGAAGGCGCAGCGCCTTGGTTGCCAGTTCGTGGTTCGGAGTGAAATCCTGGGCCACGCGTACCGAATTGTTCTGAATGTAGCCCACCATGATGGACGTGGACGCAGGCTGCGCCATGATGAAATCTTTCAGGTATTCCCACTGGCCGCCGGCCCCTGTGTCGATCGAATCGTCAATCAAAATCGAAAGAAAAAGCGCGTCACCTTTCTTCCAGTCGCCGATGGGCTTGCGCTCTTTTCCTTGGAACAACTGGACGTCGTCTTTCGCGATGTTGGAGACATCGGAGTCCTTCTTCGGTACCGCAGTCACGGTAAAGGTGACGTTGCCGCTGGGCTGCTTCGATTGCGCTTGTGCAAGGGAGGGGCTAAGGGAAGCGATGGACAGCAACGCACCGGAAAGTGCAGTGTATTTGCGTAGGTTCATGGACAACTCCTCCTGAGATGCTACTCATAAGATGCGCTCAGCAGCCAAGAGCGTATATCACGCGGTTTGTGAATTGTCACCGTCAAACCGCACAGTGGCCAGAGGAAAGGACGACAGTCGGTCATAGGACTCGATCCAACGGCCAAGTTACCCTTCGACCAACGCGGCTTGAGGCTCAGCTCCCGCCGGCACCCATGTGCGCTAGGCTGGGATTTATGGCCACGGAGTTGACCAATACGCGGACGAATTGCGGGATGGAGCCCGCAGGTACTAGTCCGAGGCCACGGGCTTGGATCTATACGCCAACAATCGATCTGCTTGTGGGCTGCGGGGCGTGGTCCGCGCCGCTCCTGCTACTGACGACAGTCGTAGCCAGCAGCAAAACCGCCCAGTGGTCGTTCGCGTTTTACCTGCTGGCGCTCCTGTTCAACTACCCGCACTTCATGGCCACGGCGTACCGCGCGTATCGTTCGTACGACGAATTGACGCGCTACCGGTTCTACACGATTCATGTGGCGCTGCTGCTGGCGTTGGCGGGCGTGGTCGCGCATCTGTGGTATCCGGCGTTGCCGTGGATTTTCACGGTGTACATCTGCTGGAGCCCGTGGCACTACACGGGCCAAAATTTTGGCTTGGCCATGATGTTCGCGCGGCGCGCGGAATTGTCGCCAACGGAGAACGAGCGGGGCGCGCTACATCTTTCCTTCGTCGCGTCGTATCTGATGCTGATGTTGAGCTTCCACACGGGAGCATCCAGCGATCCAATGATCATTTCGCTCGGAATTCCCGCGGTGATCACGCTGCCCGCCCGGATCACGCTGGCGGCGTTCTTCTTCGGAGCGAGCGGATGGGCATTGAGGTCGCTAGCGCGGCGGGGAGGATGGAAGGCAACGCTGCCGACGGCGACGCTGGTGAGCACACAATTCCTGTGGTTTTTGCTGCCTGCACTCGTGGAACTCTTAAGTGGGAAAGAAGCGCCGCAAACGCGGTATTCAAGCGGTATTTTGGCGGTGTTGCATTCGGCGCAGTATTTGTGGTTCACCAGCTATTACCAGCGCAGGGAAGCACGAGCAGCAGGAAATGAGGCGTGGAGCTTCGGGAAGTATCTGGTGATTCTAGTAGCCGGGGGAATCGCGCTGTTTGTTCCGGGGCCCTGGATTGTGAGCCGCGTGTTTCACGCCGATTTTGGCGCCAGCTTCCTGACCTTCACCGCACTGGTGAATCTGCACCACTTCCTGCTGGATGGGGCGATCTGGAAGCTGCGCGATTCGCGCATCGCGCGATTCCTCTTGAACGCACAAGACGCAAGCTCTCCACCCGCAGCGCAACACCATAGCGCATTCGCGCGCGGGATGGCGTGGCTCGCGGGAGTAAGCGCCGGCGCGCGCGCCGTGCGCATGGGGACGGTGGCGCTACTGCTGATCTGGGGAGGTTTCGACCGGCTGCATTTTTATTACGCGAATGTAGCTGCCAGCCTGCCTGAGTTGAAGCGGGCAGCGCAGTGGACACCTGACGACAGCACTCTGCAATTGCGACTGGCGCGAGCCGAGGCGAATTCGGGCGACAAAGACGCCGCGCTGCGCGATCTGCAACATGCGGCGGAAGTAAATCCGCGCGACCTGACCGCCCAGCAGGCTTACTCCGAAGCACTGATCCAGGCGGGACTCTATGAGCGCGCATATACGCATTACCAAAAGCTGCTTGCGCTCATGCCGAAGAACGCGGACGGCTGGGTGAATTACGGTTTGCTGGCACACCGCCTGGGACACGACACCGAAGCGATAGATAGCTGGCAGCGTGCCGTAGACGTGGATCCCCGGCAGGCCAATGCGCAACTCTACCTGGCGCAGGCGCTCGACCAGGTGGGCGAATCCGCGGCAGCCGCGCGGCATTATCGTGCATATCTCGAAGACGTGGCCAAGGAGCCAGGGAAGCATCACGGCGAGGCGGGCGCAGTGATTTCCGCACTGATTAAAGTGGCCGACGCGAGCGTTTCTGCCGGACAGCTTGCGGCCGGGTTGCAGGGTTACACCGCGGCAATTCAATTCGCGCAAAAATCCGGCGACGTGACTTTGCAGAGCCTCGCGCTGACGCATTCCGCCGACGCGCAGGAGCACCTGGGAAAAATCGAAGACGCGGCTCACGCCTACCAGCAGGCGTTGAAGCTCGACGAGAAGGCGGGAGACGCGCAAGCCGCGGCCATCGACTGGCTGAACTATGGTCAATTCCTGGAACGCCAAAAACAGCCGGACAATCTGGCTTTTGCATGTTTCCTTAAGGCGGAAGATTTGCTCCGTGACTCGCCGGGCCAGGAGCTTTCCACCATCGTCAAGCAGCGCGAAGCCATGGAATCTCGACTGGGCGGACAGGCGGCTGCGGTGCGCAACCAATTGCCGGAATTTCTTGCCAAAGCGAGTTCCCTAGCTGCCCTGCATACCACCAAGAAGCCTGCCTGAACTTTTTCAGGTTCCACTTCCACTCTGACAACCTAAACACAACCGCCTGCATTAAAATGGGTCCGCTATCCGGCAGTTCATTCTCACGAGGACGTTGAAGACCTATGGCACTCCTACGGTCGGCCTTGCTCGTCGCTTCGCAGAACAGGTGGCTGCGAGAACATGCCGTGAACTATCCATTCGTTCGGCGGAGCGTCTCGCGATTCATGCCCGGAGAGAGCCTCGAAGCCGCGTTGGACGCGGCCTACGCACTTGCAGAGAAAAAGATCGGTAGCGTGTTTACGCACCTGGGAGAGAACGTGACGGAGCGCGCCGAGGCGGAGCGCATTACACAACATTATGTGGAGGTCTTGCGGCGGATTCACGCTTCAGGGCTGGGCACGGAAGTTTCCGTCAAGCTTACACAATTGGGCCTGGATCTCTCGCCGGAATTCTGCATGGAGAACCTGGAAACAATCATTCAGAAGGAAAAGAAGGAAGCCGTTGTCTGGGTGGATATGGAAGCGAGTTCCTACGTGGACGTCACGCTGGAGGTGTACCGGAATACGCTGCAGAAATATCCGAACGTCGGGATCTGTTTGCAGGCTTACCTCTACCGGACAAAAAAGGACCTGGAGCAGTTGTTACCGCTGCGCCCCTCGGTCCGGCTAGTGAAAGGGGCGTACAAGGAACCAGCGGAAATCGCCTACCCCAAGAAGCTGGACGTGGATGAGAACTACTTTGCCCTGGGGCAGGCCATGATGGCGGCACAAAAGGAGGGTCACTGTGTGCGCGCGGCGTTTGGGACGCATGACGTGAAACTGATCCGGCGGCTCGCGGAGCACGCATCAATAGCGGGCCTCGCCAAAAAAGAATTCGAAGTGCAGATGCTCTACGGAATTCAGCGCGAAGAACAGGAGCGACTGGCGGGCGAAGGGTACCGCTTGGGGGTGCTGGTGGCCTATGGCAGCTATTGGTTTCCGTGGTTTGTGCGGCGCCTGGCGGAACGCCCAGCCAACCTGTGGTTCATGGCGCGAAACCTGCTTGCTTCCTGAATCCAGCCGGTAGCGAATAAGCTTCCGGGCGGCCCCGGCATTCCACGTCTGGAGCCAGAATTAACGTTCGGCCACATTCAAACCGCGGGGTTCGCTCAGTCAAAGAGCAGGATTACATGGCGCGATGAAACTCCACGTAGTCGCGGCCATGGTAAAGCCGGTAATTCCCTTCTCCCGGCGCTGCAAGGAACTGCAAGGGCACAGGCCGTTTCATCTCCGTGTCCTTGGTAGAGCTGACCTGGAAAACATCATTCGCTCCAATGTCCATGACCACGAATTTGCCGCCTTCCACGAAGCCGAGGCCATAGGCACCGGGCTTCAGCGTTTGTCCGCCAATCTCCACCGGCACTTCGTTGATGAAGTACGCCTGATACTTTTCCCGGATGCCGGTGGAATAGCCGGAACTGTCCACGAGCCCGGCGAGGACGAAAAATCCATCAGCATAGCGAATCCCGCCGGTGTTGCGCGCCTGCACGGTGGCCACCTGGCCGCGGAAGAATACTTTTTCGGGCAACAGTTTGTTGCCAACATCCGCCGCTTTCAGGATGCTCTCCTTGGCGGGAGCAGAGGCTTGCGGATGAGCAAACGAGAATGTGACCGCAGTCAGGAGCACGGCCGCCAACAAGGAAATCGACGCGCGAATCTTCATTGCATTCTCCTTCAGCAGATTGAGTGTTCGATGAGGCCTTTGATTGTACAACCAGCCGGGAGCATGCCACAGAGCCCGGATTCAATGCGCAGAAGAAGGCATGACTTCAGACGGGACGGCGAATTTTGCGCCCTTTTCCAGCCGCCAGACCCCGAAGTTGCGATCGCCTTCTGAAGGCAGCCAATCCATTTGAATGGCGTCTTCGGGACAAGCGGCGATACAGTGTTCCTCGCTGCCACAATCTGCGGGCCGCTCCAGCACAGCGATTCGATTGCTCACCTCCAGGCAGGCGGGCCCACAGGCGGCCACACAGAGGCCGCAGCCCGTACACAAGTCCTCTGAAATCACCGGAAGCCATTTGGTATCCATAGCTTAGCCCCGATTCGCGCCGCGTATTCCTCCCGCAGTTGCGCTTTTTCGTCAGGGCCATACTAGGGGAGGTCGGGCGGCTGCCCAATGACTTAAGTCACCCCCACTCTTAGGTAATCGAAGGCCTCTAAATGGCTTGCGGGCGTGACTAAAGTCATAGGCCGCATTCTATCGGGCATTCATAGTGGGAATCGCAACGCGGACTGCCGAGGTCCGAGATTGAAGGAGGAGCAATGGAACTGCAACAGCACAAAACGGTACGTGAGATCGTGGCCACGAATCCGGGAGCAGCGCGCATCTTTGAGAAATTTGGAATCGACTATTGCTGCGGCGGCGGAAAACCGTTTGCCGAAGCTTGCTCCTCCGCAAAGGTAAGCGTCGCGGAGGTAACCGCCGCACTGGAGAAACCTCAACCGACGACCGGCGAATGCGACTGGCAGAAGGCGGAACTAGCGGAGTTGATCGGCCACATCGTGGTAAAGCACCACGGATACACCCGGGAAGAGCTCGCGCGGCTGCGGCCGCTGATGGCGAAGGTGGCGGGGGCGCACGGCATGAACCATCCCGAACTGGAGAAAATCCAGGTGCTGTTGCAGGGCCTCGCCGAGGAAATGACCATGCACATGATGAAGGAAGAGCACATGCTGTTTCCCTACATCGAGCAGCTGGAAAATGCGGTGAAAAAAGGAGCTCGCCCGGCGCCGCCGATGTTCGGCACAGTTCGAAATCCCGTGCGCATGATGATGATGGAGCACGATTCGGCAGGAGATGCCGTGCACGAGATGCGCCGGCTTTCCCACGGCTTCCAGGTTCCGGAAGACGCTTGCATGAGCTTCCACGCGCTGTATCAGGGCTTGCAGGAATTCGAGGCGGACCTGCACCAGCACGTTCACCTGGAGAACAACATCCTGTTCCCGCGCGCAGTGGAAATGGAAGCACAAGCTGCATAAACCATGCGCACGAAGGAGAGGAGGCGCCATGGCAGCGGAGAGGGCGACGATGAAAAAGTTCAAAGGCGATCCTGAAATTGCGAAGGCCCTTCAGGAGATGCGGAGCCGCGAAAGCGCGATGTCGCGCCTCCTGATGGCTTTCATCGGCACCGGCATCTTTTTCATGGTGTTTCCGGGGACGTTGCTCGGCGTGTGGAATCTTCTGCAGATCAGCGGCAAGGAGCAGGGCGGGGCGATTTCCGCGAGCTGGGTGCAGGCCCATGGCCATGCGCAGGTGTTCGGCTGGATCGGCAGTTTTCTTTTGGGGATCGGCTTCTATTCGATTCCGAAACTCAAGGAGAGCGCTGCGAAGATGATTCGCGCGGCGTGGGCTTGCTGGGCTCTTTGGACGCTTGGCGTTTCGCTGCGTTGGGTTTCCTCGGTGTATCTGATCGAATGGCGACGCCTGGTGCCGCTCGGTGGAGCGTTGGAGCTGACAGCCTTCCTGATCTTCTTTTCCATCGTTTCCGGCCATCGCCCAAAGGACAATCCGCAATCGGGCTTGGAACCGTGGGTGTGGGTGGTGATGACGGCGACGTTTGGATTTCTTTTTTCGCTGGTTGGCAACTTGGTGGAAAGCATCCGTGTCGCCAGGCATGGCACGGATCCGGCATTTCCGCACGGCTTTGATCAGCGTTATCTGGCTTTGCTCGGCTGGGGATTCCTGGTGCCGTTCGTTTGGGGTTTCAGCGCGAAATGGATGCGAGTTTTCCTGGGCCTGCCTGCCTTGCGCCGGAAATATTTGAAGGTGACGGTCGCCTGCAATCTGGCAGGTGTAGGCATTGCGCTTGCGGGCTGGTTTGTAGCGGCAACCGCGCTATTCCTGATTGCGGCGTGCCTTTCGATAGCGGCCATCCGGATTTTTGAGCGAAATGTCCAGGAACCGAAAACCAAGGGGATTCACAAAAGTTTTCCAGTGTTTGTACGTTTGGCGTACGTCTGGCTGTTGATCGCCGCATCGTTGGGACTGGCGGGCAACTGGCTGGATACATCCGGAGGATTCTGGGGAGCTTCGCGCCACGCGCTCACGGTCGGATTCATCGCAACCATGGTTTTGGCGGTTGGCCAACGGATCCTGCCGGCGTTCGCGGGGATGCGAGTGCTTTGGAGCCCGCGCCTGATGTTCGCGGGATTATTCTTACTGACAATTGGATGTTCGCTGCGCGTTTCGTGCGAGGTTCTGGCGTATCAGGGTTATGCGGCGTGGGCCTGGCGGGTTCTTCCAGTCTCCGCACTTGTGGAATTGACGGCGTTGTCCGTCTTCGCCGCCAACCTGGTATGCACATTTGTGCTTCAGCCCAGCCACGCGGTGAACGAACCGATGATGGTGGCACTACCGCAGATTGCCACGCTGGGCGAATCGCGCTGAAGATTGTTGACGCTCAGTCCTTGCGGGATTCGCGATCGACACGCTCCACGAAGGCGTCAATCGTGACGCACGCGGCGAAAAGCAACCCGGAAAAAATCGCCGCGGGAAGAGCAACACCGTGGTGTCCCGCCAGGAACCCTTCCAGGGTCGCGCTCAGCAGCCAGATCTGCACCACAAGCAAAATCACCATGAGCGCCATGGCGCCATCGATAGCAACCAAACCGCGTCGTTGATTCGGAGATGGAAGATCAGCCATGTTCGCCTACCTTGACGCCTTTCGCGACGAGCTTTCCTGCATCACGTTCCAAAACAATCCGGGGTAATGGGCGCGGCGGAGGCCCCTGCAGCACGGAGCCGTCCTTGATGGAAAAGTAGCCCTGGTGGCAGGGGCATTCGAGGCGCCCTTGCTGGGCGGAGTAATACACGGCGCAGGAAAGATGCGTGCATTTCTGGCTGTAGGCAACGTACTCGTCGTCGCCGGTGCGCACGAGGATGCAGTGATCCTGTGGCGCCGGATACGTGAAAAGCTTGACGCCACCCACGGGAATCTCCCCGAGTTCGGCGACGACGGTGGAGGGGAATTCAGGAGTTTTCACAAAAAACGTTTTGGCGAGAATCCAGAGGTTCCCTGCAAACATGCCGAGGCTGGCGAGGCTGAGGAATTTGGTGAACTGGCGGCGGGTGACATAACGCTCGTCCGCGGTGAAAACGGAGAACTCGTCCTTCCAGAGCGGCTGGTCACTCGGGTTGCGAAACAGGGACATACGCCTCCTCCCACATGTAGTCCAGCACGTCGAGAGACACGGCATCGGTTTCCGCGGGAACCATCATGTGCACGCGCGTGACGATCTTCTGCTTTCCGAAATAGAAAATGTTGGTGGCCTTTTCCCGGCGTTGCGCGATCTCCTCCGGCAGGACGAAGGCAAGCGCACGACTCGGGCACACGGTGGCGCACATCGGCCGTTTGCCGATCGACGTGCGGTCGTAGCACATGTCGCACTTCATCATCTGCTCGAGCTCTGGGAAAATCTTGGGGATGCCGAATGGGCAGGCCAACACGCAATTGGAGCAGCCGATGCAGCGCGTCTTGAGCGAGGACTGCACGACACCGTCTTCGCCTTTCTTGATGGCATCGGCGGGACAAGCCATTGCGCAGGTAGGTTCCGCGCAGTGCCAGCAGACATAGGCGGCGGTGGCCGTTGTGCCACGGCGATCAATGAAGTCGAAATTGATCATGGATTTGCCACGGTGCGTTTCGCATTCCTCGCACGCTTTGACGCACGACTGGCAGCCGATGCAGCGGGACGGATCGACGTAGAACTCGTAGCCGTACATCAGGCTGTGCCCTTTCCTGGAGCCGCCGGTTTTGCCAGCTGGGCCTGAGCCCAATCCGGCGGCGCGGAAGCAATTCGGATCCTGCACGCGGACACTTTGAACTCCGGAATCTTGCTGCGCGGATCCAACGTGCGGTGTGTAAGGCGGTTAGCGCTGCGTCCGCCAGGCCAATGGTACGGAATGAACACGGTATCCGGCCGGATGGTTTTCACGACCATCGCCTGCAAGGTGATTTCGGCACGGCGCGAGGCGATCGTGACCCAGTCTCCGTCCTTGATTCCGTGCTGCTCCGCGAGGCGCGGATGAATCTCGAGCCGCGGATTCGGGTATTGATCCACGAGGCCGCCGATACGCCGTGTCTGCGTGCCCGAAAGGTACTGGCTCACCACGCGGCCGGTGGTCAGATAGATGGGAAATTCCGCGGAAACGGGATCGCCGCTTTCACGCCACTCCGTGACCACAAAATGGTGCTTGCCATCGCTATGAAACGAACGGCCATCCTCGAACAATCTGGGAGTTCCGGGATGATCGAGAGTGGGACAAGGCCAGAAGACGCCCATATTCTGATCGATCTTTTCGTAAGTGATGCCGAAGTAGTCGGCGTGGCCGCCGCGGGACGCTTGGCGAAGTTCCTCATAAATCTCGCGTGTCGATTGGTAAGGGAAATATTTAGCCTTGCCGAGGCGCTTCGCCAACTCGCAATAGATCCAGCTGTCACCCTTGGCGTTGCCCGGTGGGTCGACGGCCTTTCGAATGTGGATCACGCGCCCTTCGGCGGTACAGCCGATGCCTTCCTCCTCTTCTTGCAGGCTACCCGCCAAGACGACGTCGGCGAAATGCGCGGTTTCGGAAAGAAAAAAATCAACGACGCCGAAAAATTCGAGTTTCTCCAAAGCTTCTTTAGTGAAATTGGCCTCGGGAAGCGAAACCAACGGATTAAAGCACGCCGAGAGCAATGCTTTGATTTCGCCGCGATGAATCGCTTCCATGATCTCGACGGCGGAATAACCCGCTTGCGGAATTTCATCCGGAGAAATTCCCCATATCGCGGCGGTATGCGCGCGGGCTTCGGGGTCGTTGATGGAACGCTGGCCAGGAAGTTGGTCGCATTTCTGGCCGTGTTCCCGGCCACCCTGGCCGTTGCCCTGGCCGGTGATCATCGCGCAGCCTGCCCCTTCGCGACCGATATTGCCCGTCGCGAGGCAGAGATTGATCAGACCCAGGCAATTTTCCACGCCTTTGGACTGATGCTCGACGCCGCGGGCGTGCAAGGCGATGGCACGCTCGGCCTTGGCAAAGAGGTGCGCTGCGCGTTCGATAGACTCCGGCGGGACACCTGTTTTTTCCGCCACGGTGCGCGGATCCCAGGCGCGGACGGACTCGGCAACCTGCGCAAATCCCGTGGTATATTTGCCGATGAAATCGCGCCGCTCCAGCCCGTCGCGCAGCACGACGTGCAGCAGACCCAGGTAGAGCGCCAAATCCGTTCCGGGGCGCACCGGAAGATACATGTCCGCATTGCGGCAAATCGGCGTCATGCGAGGATCGACGACGATCAACTTCCCGCCGGTGTCGCGGCAGCGCCATAGATAGTCGGTGGTGATGGGCGCGCATTCGGCAACGTTGGCGCCCGCAACCAGAACGACTTGCGCTTTGAGAATGTCGCTCCATGGCAGCGGGCTGCGGTCCACGCCAAATGCCAGCTTGTACGCCGTGCCGGCGGAAACCATGCAAAGGCGGCCGTTGTAATCGATATGCCGGGTGCCAAGAGCGACGCGGGCAAATTTCCCGAGCAGGTAGGATTTTTCCGAGATCAGCGAAGCACCGCCATAGATGGCCACGGAGTCTTTGCCGTAGTTTTCCTGCACTTCGCGGAGACGTCGGGCGGTGAAATCCAGCGCTTCGTCCCACGTCGCCGGCCGAAATCCCTGGGACGTCCGCAACAGCGGATCCAGGAGCCGGTCAGGGTGCCCGCCCTGCAGGTAACGCTTCACGCCTTTCGGGCAAAGCATTCCGTGGTTGAATGGGAATTCTTCCCAAGGTTCAAAGCCAATCACCCGGTTGCCGCGGACTTTGAGCTGAATGCCGCATTGCTGGCCGCAGAAACAACAATGCGTTTTCACGAGCTGGTCCGGCAGATGCCGGGATTCGTTGAGCCAGCCGCCAGGGGGCGTATAGGCAGGATGCGGCCCGAATCGTTCTGTCAAAACTTCGGGTGACAATGGCGGCTCAGCCACGCGATTCCTCCTTCAATTGGAGCTGTGCCAGCGATATCGATTTGCGCTTGCAAGCGGGGCAAAGCTCCTGCCAGGTGGAGTTCGTTCCACCGACGCGATAATCGAAACCAAGCTGGGGAAGCACGCGCTGCAAATCTTCGATGTGCATTTTCGAAGCGAATGGTTCTCCGCAGCGCTTGCAGAGGGCGGCTTCCCCGGCTTCCCCAGCGGCCTGGTAAAATTTCACACCAATTTGTGCGGGGCGCTGAAAGATGTGAAAAAATTTTCCAAAAGGCAGGTAGAGCAGCGCGGCGATAACGGTGATCGCGTGCAGGATGGCGAGAAAACTATAGAATTCACCGCGCAGCCAATTTTGCGAAATCGTCAAGGCGATGCCGGTCACGGAAATGGCGAACAAAAGAATGATGGGAAGAAAATCGAAGGCCAGCGACTGATTGGCCCGTGCGCCCTTGTCGCGGAATCTGCGCCAAAGGGCCAGAGCAATGCCTCCGAGCACAAGGACCGCAGAAATATCCAAACCGTGGAACAAGAGTTCGGCCAGAACCGTGTGCAGGTGGAAAGTCCGCACCGGGAATCCATAGACGAGGACAACATATGTCTCCTGATCCGTCAGCAAGGATTGGAACGAAATCCAGCCGAAAACCAATGGAAATGTGATCAAGACCGCGAGCACACAACCCCAGAAAATCAGTTGGTGCATCCACCAGCGCAAGGGTGAGCGTTTCCGGATGAACGTCTGAGCGGCCAGGTGCGTGGCCGAAACGCGGAAAAGCCGCGAGAGACCTAGAAACAGCCCTTCTTTGCGGAACAACAGCCAGCCCCGTTCCCAATACACCCGCGTCGGAGGCTTATCCAGCCACACGCGATAGTGGTAGACCACGCCCCAAGCGGCAAAAACCGTGGCGAAGGTGTAGATCACCAGAGCGGGATCAAAGTTCTGTAAATTGCGCGAACCCACGACAATCGCGGCCACCAGCGCTCCCGTAAACAAGGTTGCCGTAACGCCGGCGCGCACGCGATCCGCGGTGCGCGTGAGCGAAGCCGGCAGCGTGAGTTCCAAGGCCTCTTGATTCCGAAGAAAGACTGTTGCGTTGGCACGTTCGAGTACCAGGGACACGAGCGCCAACAACAAAAAACCAGGCCAGACGGCGTGGAGATGGTCGCGGAAAAAACCCAGCGCCAGCGGAGGAAAAAATCCTCCGAGGCCGCCCATGGCTCCGACAAGCCCGGTGACCGTGCCAACTTCTTTCGGGAAATACTGCGGGACCAGCTTGAATACGGCACCGTTGCCGTTCCCCAGCAGAAATGCGCAGCCTAACGCGCCGACCGTAAACGGAATCATTGAAGGCCAGGCCATCAATAACGCAAACGGAATGACACCGAGGAAGACGGCCTGAAGAACACGCGCGCCACCAATGCGGTCCGACAACCACCCGCCGAGCGGGCGCGAAACGGTTGCGAGCACCACGAAGCCCGCGGTGCGAAAACCCGCATCGGCCGGCTTAAGCCCGAATTCGTCCTTGAGCAACAAGGGGAGATAAATCGAGAACGCAACAAATCCACCGAAGGTGAGGAAATAGAAGGCGGATAGCAGCCAAGACAGGCGCTCGCGCGCTAGCAGGTTGAGCATGGCCCCGATGCTCGCCGGCCGTGGGGTTCTGGTTGAGTTGCGCGCGAGCAAAAAGAATCCCGCGCTCCAGAGCACCAGCAGCACCGCCGTGGCGCGGAATACATTCTGCCAGCCGGTGACCGAGGCCAGCACCGGCCCCAGAAACACGGCCGCTGATTGGCCGATGTTGCCCATGCCATAGATTCCGAGCGCGCTTCCCTGTTTTTCCGGCGGAAACCAGCGGGAGAGGAAGCCGATTCCCACAGCGAAGGAGCTGCCGGCAATGCCCAAAAGAAAGGCAGCAAAAAGCAGTTCCTGGAAACTTGCGGCACGAGGGACGAAGAGGGCCGGCACGGCAACAACCAACATCAGTGCGGCAAACACAATTCTGCCGCCAAAGCGATCCGCGAGCATCCCGGTCAAGATGCGCAGGAGAGAACCCAGCATCACGGGCACTGCGACAAGAAACGCTGTTTCCGTCGCCGTCAGGTGAAACAATTCGCGGAATCTCGGTGCGAACGCGCTGATAAGCCCCCAAGCCGCAAAACAGAGGGCAAAAGAAAATGTCGCGAGGGTCAGTTGGAGGTTGGGATGTGAACGAGTTTCTGGCATCTGGGTGTTCTTCGTTATCAGTTCTCTCCTAAAAGCAGGAATGCGGGAACACGAACAGAAAGGAGAGGAAGGATCTCACATGTTACAACCCTGTCCGCATCCTGACAATTACCGAGTCTTGCGGGATGCGGCGCGGCGCCCAATGCCCCTTTAAGGTGAGCGAGCCGGCACAGGAGAACTATGACCAAAGTCACTGGCAAATCCGGAGAGCGCAATATCAGCCGGCGGCGGTTTGCTCGCGTTTCAAGCCGTCGAGGTCTTTTACGAAGATGTTTCGGCCGTCGACTTCGATGAAACCCTCCGCTTGCAGGCGGCCAAGGTTTCTTGAAATCAGTTCGCGAACGGTGCCGAGTTCCGACGCCAAGTCCTGGTGACTTTTTGTCAATTCCACGCGGATTCCACCGTTAGAAGGTTCTCCGACGGTCAGTGCCAGGCGCACCACCAGGGAAATCACGCGCTGCCGCACGGTGGTGAAAGATAACTCTTCAATGATGCCCACCAGCCGCCGAAGCCTGGAACCCACAACACTGATGACCTTCAGCGCGACATCGGGATGTTCGCGACAGAAATTCTGAAAATCTTTCCGGGAAATGAACAAAACCTCCGCATTTTCGAGCGCCGAGGCCGAAGCAGGGTAAGTGCCGCCGTCGAACACAGGGAGTTCGGCGATCGAACTGCCGGGCCCCTCGATGGACAGAATCTGCTCGCGTCCCGCGGGCGACATTTTGAAGATGCGAACCTTGCCGGCCGCGACGAGGAACAGCCCTTCGCACATGTCGCCCTCGTTGAAAAGCAGTTCGCCGCGGTCAAATTTCCTGCGCGAGACGCGCGCAGCCAGCGCCGAAGTTTCGGCGTCGGTCAAGCCTGCAAACAACGGTGTCTTGCGCAGAATCCGTTCCACGCCATCCTTCATTCGGGTCCGCTCCTGGGTGCCGCGCCCACCGCACAACGGCATGATAGCGGAAAGCGCCAGCGACGCCGATTATCGTATAGATCAGAATTGCCGGGAGAAAAAAACTGACAGGCAGGAATTATCCAAGGGGCTACTCCAGTTCAGGCGGAGCACACACCAGAATTTCGAGAACCCGAGCAGATGCGGTGAGCATGCCGGCTACGAGACCCCATGCAAACGCCACGTCAATCGGGCCAACAAGGGGAATTCAGCCGATCGCGCCGAATTCCCTTGGGGCGGCAATTTCCGAACGGGTCTGCGCTAATCCATCGGCACTTCGGCCAGTTTTTCGTCCCAATGCTCGGTGGTAAGTTCCCAGCGCTTCTTGTCGCCCTGCTCGAAGTCCGGGGTATTGGGGAACACGGCTTTCATTACCTTGGCGCGTTCCTTCTGAACTTCGACCTGGGCATCGAGGTCACGATAGACGATGACCACGAAGAAATCCCAAGCAGGAGAAAGCTCGTGAACGGTGCGTTTATACATGGTTTCGCTCTTTACCAGGCCCTGTTTCATTTCATACTGCATGATGGGGTAGTGGTATTTCTTGTAGAGCGCCAGCCACTCGTCCTGCTTGCCCGGCGCAATGCGATAAAAACTCGCGTCCGTCACGGTGCCTCCCGCATACCCGGTCGGTGTCTGCGCGCTGGCGCGGCGCGGACCTCCCTTGCCTGCGGGCAGAAGCAACAGGCCTGCGGCCACCAAGAATGACAAGAACAGTGTCCTCTTCATTTCTTTTTCTCCTTTATTCACCAGCGAAAATTTTTGACCACTAAACTCCTGGGCCTCCGGTTTTCCGGTCCGCAACTCATTCGACTTCGTAGAACAAAATTCGGGCTTGATCCTCAAAATGCGGCACGGAGACGAACATGCGTCTGATTTCGGGGACGTATAGGGCCGTCTTCGCGCGAGGAGCGGTTGGGGTTTTGGCGAGCAGAGAATAATGCCCATCCGCGGTGGATTGATACACGTAAATGGCGCCGCCATCGGGCACGGGCGCTCCGCACGACGCGTAGATTCTGCCCGCCGGCGGATCATAGATGATGTAGTCAACCCAGCCGCCCAGCGGATACGTTTCCAATTCTTTGCCCGTGCGCGTGTCGAAGACGTCCAGGGTGCCGTGCGTCTCGGTGTCGCGACAGCCGACAAACAGCCGATGGTGCGCTTCATCGAGTCCCGCGGCGATATCCTTCTTGCACTTCGTCACCGGCCAGATCGCAGAAACCGTGCGCTTGCTGCGATCCACTACCGCAACTTGGTTCTGGTCCATCAGATCCACATAGATCAGCGGGCCGGACGTCTCCATAGCCATCGCTTCTGGACTTTCGGCCGGAAGCTTGATCTGGCCAAGCAGAGCGGCGCTGGTGGTGTCAATAATGCTCAAAGCCGAGGCTTCGCTGCCGCCGTCTTTGACAGCCGTGGTGACGTAGAGGAGTTTGGTCGCCGGGTCGTAGCCGATGGAATCCGCGTCGGGCAAATTGTCCACGGTCTTCAGGGGTTTGTAGTCCTTGCCGCCGTAGATGCGCAGCAAACCGTCGCCGCCATCGGTCACAAAGATTTGTTCCAAGTCTTGCCGGTAGAGAATGGAGTGAGGGTTCGCGATTCCGGTTATAGTGTGGAGCAGTTTGCCCGTGGTGAAGTCGATCACCTGCACGCTTTTTTGCGCCTGAGGAGTGGCGAATAAACGATGCCCCTCCAGATCGACAGCGAGATGATCGCTGTACGGGCCTTTGGGGACATCGGGCATGACCACCGCCATCAGAAAGCGCAACGGTCCGTTGGAATGCGGCCGCGCGATCAGCGCCAGCGGCAACAAAACGAAAACGCACAACACAAGCTTCCTCAAAGAACCCTCCCTAAAAATCCGACAGAAACCAATCAAGTGACGCGCTCACTCGGTTTTGTTCTTATCCTACCCTCACTACTGGCCCGGTACTTCCTCCAGAATGTCGATCCACACGTCGGTCTGGAGTTCGAAGCGCTTCTGGTCGGCTTTTTCGTAGTCGGCCATATCCGGGAACATCTTCCGGATCAACGGTGGCTCTTTTACGTGGCCTTCCTCGATTGCGTTCCAATCGCGCCAAACCAGAACGACTTCGTAATCCCACGCGGGCGATTGCGAGCGGAAGCGCCGCTGGTAAATCTGGATGCTTTTAATCAGGCCGTCTTTGACGAACTGTTCCATCACCGGATAATGGTATTTGCGATAAAGCGTCAGCCAATCCAGCCGTTTCCCCGGCGGAACTTTATAGTAGACAGCCATAGTGACCGGCGTATCGGCGGGGGGAGCGGCCTCCGTGGTTTGTGCAACGGCCGCGCGGCCGGCAAAGAAAAAGCCAAAAGCAAACAGTAGAGCAAGGAGTACCGCTACTTTCTTCATGGATTTCTCCTTTGCGGTTCGCGAGAACTTCCGACTGTGCTTGCGAATCGATCCACAAACCCGGCGACCCCGCTGATTCTAGTCCAGGTGGCGTGTTGTAAGTATCCCCCGGCCAGCCGGATTGCCCTCCTGGCCGGCCATGGGGATTCGTTGTCTAGAAGACCAGCTTCAAACCAAACTGAATCTGCCGCGAAGGCGTCTGCGTGGTGTCGAGCACGCCGGCATTGCCGACCGGGGACCCGTCCGGATTGAATAGGACGTTGTTGTCGAGTGGTGGAGCAAAGTTGGGTCGATTGAAGATGTTGAACATCTCGGCACGGAATTGCAGGTTGGTGGTCTCCGAGATCTTGTGAATGGGGATGTTTTTGAACAATGAGAAGTCGACGTTGACCATGCCGGGTCCGGTGAGAGGATTGCGCCCGCTGTTGCCCAGCAGGGTGTAAATCGGAGCGCCACCGGTTGTTGTGCCCTGAGAGGGCGGCATCGCAAAGCAGGATAAGCGAATGTAGCTGGTGTTGCCCGAGTTGACGCCCGAGCCGCAGCCTGGGCCGACAACGCGATCCGGGTAGGCAAACGGATCGGTATTGTTAAGTCCCAGAGGATCACCGCCAACAAGAACGGTGAACGGAGCGCCGGAACTCGCCTCCAGAATTCCACCGACCTGCCAATTGTTGACAATCCAGCTCAGGATGCCGGACTCCGATTTAATCCCCGGGACCTGCCAGGTTCCGCTAATGACGAGGTTCCTTCCGAGATTGAAGTCGGACTGGCCCCTTCTGAGCCGCGCATCGAAATAGAAAGGCAAGCTCGAGGGGGAGTTGGAGAATTGGTCGCCGGCGATGGTGGAGGACCCGGTGTCGATGCTCTTGCTCCAGGTAAAGGCAGTGAGGAATTGCAGGCCGTGGCTGAACTTTCGTTCGACGTCGAGATGGAGACCGTTGTAGTAGGAGTCGGCGCCAAAGACCAAGCGGTCGATTCGACCGACGTTGGGATTGACGCGCGTGCCGATGCCCGCGCCTTGGGTGGAATTGCTCGGCCAAAGGTACCCGGCCGAGGTCAGCGTAGGCAAAACGATGTCGGCATCGTCGGTGCGGAAGGGCAGACGAATGCCACGCGAGCCCACGTAGCCGACCGTCACCGACGTCTGAGGAGCAATTTCGCGCTGGACGTTGAGGTTCCATTGGGTCACGTAGCTGCGATGCGGGTTCGGATCGATATAGGCGGTTCGATAGCAGGAAAGATTCGGGAGCACGCACGATTGAATCGCCGTGTTGTATGCATTGGCAGGAAAATCACCCTGCCCGAGCGTGGTGATGGAAAGATTCTGCGCGACCGGCGCGGAAGCCGAAGAGATGATGAGGAACTCGTAGGGCAGCGGCAACACGTCATACAAGCCAAAGCCACCGCGAACGGAGGTTTTCCCATCGCGGAACGGATCCCAGGCAAAACCGATGCGCGGTTCGAAGTCCCAAACGGTGGGGTTGTTACTGAAGTACGGCTGCCCCGGTGTGATGGTCGAATCCGTCATGCTCTTCAGCGAGGCCTGCTTGCCGTTGACTTCGGTCGGGATGGTGGTCATTTCATAACGCAGGCCAATGTTCAGAGTCAGATTGGAGCGGAAGCGCCAGTCGTCCTGAACATAGGCACCGTAGAGCGTCTCGCGAATTCCGCGGGGAGTTGCGGACGAAGGAATTGTGGCCTGGAAAACAACTGGCTGATTCGTGAGAAAAGCGGAGAGTGAGGGAAACACGAAGTTGCCATTGTCGAAGAAGTGGAACAGGTTGTTGGATTGCATGCGCTCCACGGCGAAACCGAACTTGATCGAATGCCGGCCACGAGTCAAGAAGGCATCGTCGTAGCCCTGGAAGGAATTCCAACCGAAGGTGAAGTTCGGAAAGCCGTCGACTCCACCAAAGAATGTGCTCAGGCCCGGGACGACGATAAACGGAGCCGGCTTCCCTGGAATGGAACCCAGTGTGGTATCGGTCACCAGGGGATTTGCCCCGGGTCCCGTCAGAATGTCGGCGCTGTTACGGCTAAAACCGAAGCGTGCGGAATTCGTAAAAGCGGGACTGAAAACGTGCGTCCATTCGAGGCTCCCGAACGGCCGCGAGTTGCTATTGAAAAAGGTCTCGTTGTTCAGCGGATCCGGGTTTGTGAGTTGGGTCTTGTCATAGAAGAAGCTTCCGGAAATGCTGTCGCTGGTGGAAAACTGATGGTCGACACGCGCGGTATAGAAATTCCCGCTTCCGACTTGTTTGGTCACCACCTTGTACTCGGCGACATCTCCGTTGCCAACGACAGGACCATTCGCCGGGTGCCAGAACTGGAGGAACGGTGCAACCAGCGGGTCCACAGTGACATTGCCGGTGCTCAGGATTCCCTGGCGGGCGTTATCGGACGGGACAAAATTCGTCTGCGTGCTGCTGAGCGACTGCCGCAGCCCCTCATAGTTGAAGAAAAAGAAGGTTTTGTCCTTCACAATCGGTCCGCCAACCGCACCGCCAAATTGGTTGCGCCGAAACGGCGGGATGGGGCCGGGGAGGTCGAAGAAATTCTTCGCGTCCAGCGCGCTGTTGCGCAAAAACTCGAATAGATCGCCGTGGAACTGGTTGGTTCCCGAACGCGTAATCGCATTGATGACGCCGCCGGAAGTTTTGCCGTACTCCGCGGAATAGTTGGTGGTGAGAACAGAGAACTCCTGAATCGCGTCCACGCCAGCCAGCGTGCCCAATACTCCACCGGGGGCGCCGTTGGTGTAGTCGTTGATGCTGATGCCGTCCAGGCGGTAGTTGTTCTGCGTCGGGCGCGTTCCGGAGACGCTGAGCTGGTTACCAAATCCGCGCGCGCCGCGCACCACGTCGGCCGAACCGACGGCGCCGATGCCGGACTGGTTGCGCACCTGCGCGACACCTGGCTGCAAGGTAGCCAACTGCGACCAGTCGCGGCCGTTGAGCGGGAGTTCCCGCACCGTGAGGCCGTCAACTTCGCCGCTCAGGCTGGAAGTGGCCAGGTCGACCCCGGGCGCGATCTCTGAAACTTCCACCGTCGAACTTGCGGAGCCGAGCTTCAGCGCTACGTTCACGGTTTGGATTGCGCCGACGGTCAGCGTCACGTCGGAAACCGTGCCCACGGAAAAACCAGCCGCGGTGATCCGGATGTCATATTCTCCGGGAGTCAGGTTGGGCGCGGTGTAAAATCCCGCGGTGTTGCTGGTGACGGTGCGCACCACACCCGTGGCGCGATCCGTGATGATGATTTGGGCGTTGGCAATCACCGCGCCGCTGGGATCGGTGACCGTGCCGAGAATGGTGCCACCGGCAACTTGTGCGTGGATTGGCGTCGAGCCGCAAAACAGCCCCGCGATAAGTGCGATTAAGAGATAAGAAATGCTTCGAGTGACGTAAGTAGAACTCATGTTCTCCCCCTTAACACGAGATCAAAATTCACTGGCACCTGAGATGGATACCCCTGCCCCGCCCTTCGAGAAGGACTTACCCCCGGCTTCTTCGAAGGAAAGAGAACTGTCCTGGAGAAAGAGGCCCCGGATTTTCGCCGCGTGCCTCTCCGAATAAAATCAACTCCGGGAATCTAGCCTAGCCATGCCAAAACTTGATCCGTCAATCAAACTTTGGTTATCAGGTATCGAAACCTTGGATAGTTGCATTCGAATTTTCTTCATTTTCTTCTATGAGCCTTATGCCGGAGCTCCGCCTCCCTTCGAGCCCGCGGGTGGTTCCCGCAGACGATGGGTCACCATGCGGTCGTAGAGCTTCTTGACGGTGGAAGAGCCCGTGGTGACGAACACGAACGGGAAGAGCCCATGCACGAAGCAAGCAAATCCGGCAGAAATCATGCTGGCCGAAAACTTGCATGCGGACCAAAAATGCTGCGCATAGGTTTCACCCACAGACGCAGGATGCGCCGTGAACGACCATCGCTCCATGGGAGCCTTCCCTCCACCTGCAAAGTGGTGAGCACGCTAACACAGACGGCAACAAATAAAATTGCAATGATTGGCGTCTGTCCTGTATTTATTGGTTTTTTATTCCAACTATGCTCACTATTCGGTATATTATTCCACTTCTGCGCACATTTCTGGCATGCTGAAAAACAGTGCATGTTTTCACGCGGTCAGAAACGGCTGCCGCTCCGGAAGTGGCTGACGAAGAGAGTGCTGGTGATGCGCCGGGCCCCGGCGCATCAGCCCATCCACGCGCGGCACGAAAAGGAGAGTCCGTGGACAAAATAGACCTGAAGATCGTGAAGTGCCTGCAGGAGGACGCGATGATGCCCGTGGCCGAGGTCGCCGACCGCGCCGGCATCTCCCCATCCCCATGCTGGAGGCGCATTCAAAAGTTGATCGCCGACGGCGTAATTCGCAGCCGCGTCGCATTGCTGGACCCGGCGAAAATCAATGTTCCGGTGAACGTATTCGTCAGCATCCGCACGAATCAGCATTCGCTGGAATGGGCCAGCAAGTTTTGCCGGGCGGCGGCGCAAATTCCGGAAGTGGTGGAGTTCTACCGCATGAGCGGCCGAGTCGATTACCTGCTGCGGGTGGTGGTTCCCAACATTGCCGCGTACGACGACGTATATCGCCGGTTGATCAAGGCCGCGGACCTTTACGACGTGACCTCCAGCTTTGCGATGGAGACGATCAAATACACGACAGCGCTGCCGCTGCACTATGCCGACGAAGCCGACTGAAATTCCTGCAGGGGCCCGAAGCTGAGCCTGAAGGCAGACTTACTGGCTACTTTCGTTTTGCTTCTTATGCTTTCGTTTCTCTACGATTCGTTTTACACTTGCGGACGCAGAATCCCATCGAATCGAGGCCCCGAGGGCCCGGACGGAGACCCGCGCCATGACCCACAAACAGACCCGGCAGTTTCGCCTTTTGCATTTCGCCGCGATGTGTATTGCCGTGGCTAACTTTCTGCCGTCGGCTTGCGCCCAAGAGATCCAGTACAAGGAGGATCCGAACGCCGACAAACGCATGACGTTGCGGCTGAAAGATTGGGATCCCGTGCCAAGAGTGCATCTGCCCGTTCATGAAGTATCCCGCGCAAAGTTTTACGTGATTGACGTACACAACCACGTTGACGACGCGCAGGGGGTCAACGGGGAAGAAGTTCCGCCCGCGGAAGTGGTGAAGGGCATGGACGAGGCTAACGTCAAAACGATCGTCATACTGACGGGAATGTGGGGCGACAAGCTGCAGCGCGTGGTGGACAAGATGGTGAAGCCGTATCCGGGGCGCTTCATGGTTTTCGCGCAGATGGATTGGAGCAAGATCGACGATCCGAATTTCAGCCAGGAGATGGTGGCACAGCTGGACGATGCGGTGGAGCGGGGCGCCCGCGGGCTGAAAATCCTGAAGGATTGGGGGCTCGGAGTCCGCGACAAGAATGGAAAGCTGGTTCCCATCGACGATCCGCGGATGGATCCGGTGTGGGAGGAGTGCGGCCGGTTGGGGATTCCCGTGGCTATTCATTCCACCGATCCGGAGGCGTTCTTCACTCCGACGGACGCGAAGAATGAACGGTACGAGGAGCTGATGCACAATCCGACGTGGAGTTTCTACGACCACGGATTTCCCGACAAGCAGACGCTGCTCGAGGAACGCAATCACATTGTGGCAAAACACCCTCGTACGACGTTTATCGCCTTGCATGTGGCGAATTGGCCGGAAAACCTGGATGCCGTTTCCGAATGGCTGCGCACATATCCGAACATGTACGTCGAATTTGGGGCGCGTGAAGCGGAACTTGGCCGGCAGCCGAGGCGGGCGAGGGAATTCTTCACCGAATTTCAGGACCGCATACTCTTTGGCACGGATTCTGAGCCGGTGCCGGCGATGTATGCCAATTATTTTCGCTGGCTGGAGACGACGGACGAGTATTTCCCCTACTGGGGCTATCCTGGGCAGGGCCGCTGGATGATTTATGGCATGGGCTTGCCGGATTCCATACTGGCAAAGGTGTACCACGGAAACGCCGAGAAGATTTTTGCGGGGTCCAAGGGGGCGAAGCGATGAGCAGGGAAAGCATCTTCCGGCAAACGGCGATTGTTTCGCTGAGTGTGGCCATAGGTGTCGCGACGCTGTGCGGTTGCCGCACAAACGAAGAGAAACCCACCGAGCCGGTGTCCGCGATTACGATCGAAACGCAGCCTGATGGCATTCATGTGAAGACTTCACAGGCGGATTTTACGCTGCTGCCAAATGGAGCGCTGACAGCTCATCTAAAAAACGGTGCGGATTGGCTTTCGCTCGATGAGCCGTCCGCCAATACGGGGATTCTGGTCGTTAGTGGGAAACTGACGATCGGAGATTTCGCGCTGGATCTTGCCCATGCCCGGATAGAGCCGGCAAATGGAAAATTGGGAAGGCTTGGAAAACGAGTTGAAGTTACAGGCCGCAGCGCTTCGACCGGAATTGAGGAAACTGTCAGAGTGGAGGCGTATGACGATTTTCCTTGCCTAGCACTGCTTTCGGCGGACTACAAAAATCCCGGTGATAAAGAGGTTGCCCTAGACACTGTAACTTTGCAGAGGCATTCACTGAATGCCTCTCTGGCCGATAATAAAGCGCAACCGCACGAAATGTGGGCATTTTTCGGCTCCAGCCTGAAATGGGGCAAAGACGATGTTTTACCCATTCCAGCCAAGTTTTGGCAAGAAAATCCCTTTGGCACGCCGGTGGAAACCCGCGACGATCTTGGCCGGGTGGGCGGCGGGATTCCGGTGGTCGCGTTCTGGACGCGTAATGCAGGACTGGCGATCGGCCATCTGGAGACGCTGCCGCTTGCGCTTTCCATTCCCACGGAGACTACTGCCGACGGAAAAGTGGAAGCGGGCGTGGAAATTCCGGCGAATGTCATGCTAAAGCCCGGCGAGAACTACTCCACACCACGCACTTTCGTCACCGTGTATCGCGGGGATTACTACGAGCCGCTAAGCACGTGGTCCAGAGCGATCGAACGCGAAGGATTGGGGCGCCCGAAGAACAACGATGAAAATTACGCCGTGAGCTGGTGCGGCTGGGGTTATGAATCAAATGTGACGCCGAGGCAGATGATCGACACAATTCCCAAGTTGAAGGAATTGGGCATTCACTGGGCGACACTGGACGACCGGTGGTTCAACAACTACGGGGATTGGCAACCACGCGAGGATACGTTCGGCGGAAATGCGATTCAAGACATGGTGAGAGAGTTCCACCGGCAAGGGATCAAGGTGCAGCTCTGGTGGCTGCCGCTGGCGGTGGAAGACGGGAAATTCGGCTATGGGGATCACAAGTATGTCGTATCGGATGTTGTGAAGGAACATCCGGACTGGCTGATTCTGAATGAAAAAGGACAGCCAGCGCGGATGACGCGGAATCTGGCGGCGTTGTGCCCGGCGGTGCCGGAAGTGCGGGAATATTACAAGCAACTCACCGAGCGTTTCATCCGCGAATGGGATTTTGACGGCCATAAACTGGACAACATTTACGCGACACCGCGCTGCTACAACCCGAAGCACCATCACAAATCTCCGCTTGATTCGGTTTATGCGATGGGCGACGTTTATAAAACGATTTTCGAGACGACGCGGGCACTCAAGCCGGACAGCATCACGCAAAGCTGCCCGTGCGGCACGCCTCCGAGCCTCGCATGGCTTCGGTACATGGATCAGGGGGTGACGGCAGATCCCGTCGGCTCCGTGCAGGTGCGCCGACGGATCAAGATGTACAAGGCGCTGCTCGGCCCGCATGCCGCGGTGTATGGGGATCACGTCGAACTCACGCGCATCAGCGGAGCGAACACGGGAAACGAGCAGGACATCGGCGACGATTTCGCCTCGACGCTAGGAGCCGGGGGAGTGCTTGGGACGAAATTCACCTGGCCCGATTACGGGCCAAAATGGAAGAACGTGTATCTCAATCCCGAAAAAGAAGCGCACTGGAAAAAGTGGATCGCCCTCTACAACGAAAAAATGCTGTCGAAAGGAACTTTCCTGAATCTCTACGTTTACGGCTACGACGTGCCGGAGGCATACGCCATCGAAAAAGACGGCTCGATCTACTACGCGTTCTACGCTCCTTCGTATGGAGAGAAGACCAGCGGTTTGCAGAAATGGAGCGGCGACGTGGAATTGCGTGGCCTCGACACTAAGATCTTTCATGTGGTGGATTACGCGAATGGAAAGAATTATGGGAGCGTCACGGGCCCGACTGCGAAACTTGCCGTGGAATTTACGGGCAACCTCTTATTGCAGGCTACGCCGGAGGAGGTGAGTCACTGAGCCTCGTCTCGTACCGCAATTAAACAAGAGTGCGTTTCATAAATGGAGTGATAGCGACTAAAGGCAAATCCACGGGGCTAAAGCCCGATTTTCAGGACTGTCAAGTGCCGGAGATGAGGCTCCGACTCCTGTAGCCCCCTTTTGAGATGGCTTCGAACCGTCAGATCGGTGCGTCGCCGCGTTTGTGAAGACCTACCCAACGCGGGGAAGAACTGCCGATTTTCCTTCCGCAAGAAAAGCGTTTCGATAGGCCGCGTCGCGGAACGCTTCTGTGCCGCCAGTGCGCGTGGTTGAAAGGGCACCGGCCAGGTTTCCAAAACGGAGACACTCTTCGATTTTTGCGCCTCGGATGAACTGGTGCAAGAATCCGGCATCAAAACTGTCGCCCGCACCGATGGTGTCTACCGTGGCTACCTTGGGGGGCATCGCATCCAAGCGATCATTTCCCCGCTGTGCGACCGCTCCTTGTTCGCCCCGCTTCATCACGACTAACGGAACGCGTGCGGCGAGAAAATCGAGCGAGCGGATCGGATCTGCTATTCCCGCAAGACGCATCGCTTCGCGCTCGTTTGGCAGCAGCACGTCCACCGATGGGAAGACTTCAAGAAAATCGGGTTCCCAATGGTCCTGAGGATCGTCGTTGGTGTCCAAAGAAGTCGAAAGCCCCGCTTGTTTCGCGTAGCGAAATAATTCCGCAACGCGCGGACGCAATGCTTTTTGAAGGAAGTAGGAGGAGAGGTGCAGGTGCCCGGCTTGGGTAAGCCGATGCAGATCAAGGTCCTCGAAACGCATCTCGTCCATGACGCCGGGATAGGTCAGGATGAAGCGCTTCTCGGGTTGCGGCAGGACCACGGTGATTCCCGTTTGCTTGCCGGAGAATCGCTTGATCGCGCTCACGTCCACTCCAGCTTCCACAAGCCGATCCAGGCACATCTGCCCGAAGGCGTCGTCGCCGATCGCCGAATGAAAGCCGACGCGGTTGCCCATTCGCGAGAGGTTGTGTGCAAAAATCGCCGAGGAACTTCCCAGTGTGACGCTCATATTGGAGGCCAGATACTCGCGATCCAACTCGAATTGGCCGGGAAGATCGTAAAGCACGAGGTCCACATTCAGCTCGCCAACCACGCTGACGTCGAATTTTTTCTGGCTGGGCATTTCCGCCACTCCACGTCGCGATTAGTCGAGGATGACCACCCGGGTCAGGTTCTTGGGTTCGTCGGGATTGAATCCCTTTTTGACTCCCGTGTGATAGCCGAGGAGTTGTGCCGGAACCACAAACGGCGCGAGCAACGCGACCTCCGGGGCAGGGCAGTTCAACTCCAGAAGCAAGTCTGACGCATGTCGCAGGGGATGCGTGGCGTGGTTGCAGACCGCGACAATGGTTCCCCCAAGTTCCTTCATTTCCAGAAGTACTTCGCTCTCGGCCGCCATTCCGGTTTCGCTCAACAGAAAGACGATGCAAGTTTCCGGGGCCACAATGGATTTTGGACCGTGCCGGAACTCCAAAGCATGATAGGCCTGCGCGTAGGAGTGAGACATTTCGGTCACTTTCAACGCAGCCTCCCTGGCAATCGGGAAAAACGGGCCTTGCGCCAGATAAATGTAATCGTCAAACGTCCGCGATAACACGAATTTTTCAATGTGGCCGTTCCACGCGTGAATGGTGCCGCCTAATCCGCCCGCGACACTTTCCATCGCGCGAGTTACGGCGTTCCTGTCCGCGATTTGCGCCGCCAGCGCAATCAGCGCCAGAAGCATGGAAGTGAATGACCGCGTCATAACCATACTTCTCTCGTCCGCGTCCGGCAAAGCGATGGTCGCATCGCAAGACTTCGCGAGCGGCGAATGCGGAGCGCAGGTGATGCCGAGAGTGCTCACCTTGTGAGTTTGCTTCAAAATTTCGGCGGCGCGCACGGCTTCCGAGGTGGTGCCCGAACGAGAGATTACGACCGCCTGGAAATTCGGGTCGGCCAGCCGCGCCAGATGGTGGAACAGCATGATTTCCGAACACGGGAGGGCACGCGCCGATTGTCCGGTAAGGAGCGTCCAGCAGGCTGCCGCGGCTTCGGCGAGATAAAAACTCGTTCCGCAACCGGTGAAGAGCCAGGTGCGAGCGGTTCGGGCTTTTGCGATGCTGGCGGCAAAGCCCGCATCGTTGCCAAGGCGGCGCACGCAGGCGCGCCAGATTTCGGGCTGCGACAATATTTCCTCAAGCGTATGCGATCCGGGAATTGGTGAAGTAGATGCCGGCATTCTTGCTTCCTCGAGAAAGCGAATCCCCAGCACGCGGGATTTACGCTCGATGAACAACCATGTAACTCTGCCTCAATTTTTCCTCATACTCGGTGGTTCAGACATGCGTTTCAAGCTGCTGCACCGTGACTTGCCTTTGAAACCGGCGGATATCTTCCAGCCGCGCCGCACCGGGGGACTCAGCCAGGCAATTGGAAGTTGCGCACGCAGCCGCAAGACGCAGCGACTCCTCCGGGGAATAATCCGAGGAGAGACCAAGAACAAATCCTGCGAGGGCGGAATCGCCGCAGCCAACCGGGGAGCACGCCTGGACAGGCAATGCGGGCGCGTAGAGCACCGGATGCTGCAAACCCGCACAATACAATAGGCCGTCCTTTCCCATGCTGAGGGCCGCACGTTTCGCACCGAGTTCCAGGAGTTTGCGCACGGCGCCCGCGGCAGCCTGGAGAGAATCCAATTCCCTTTCGAGAAGCCGCGATGCTTCTTGGCGATTCGGCTTAACGAACTCGGGTTTTGCCGGGAAACTCCTTCGCAGCGCTTCGCCACTGGTGTCCAAAAACGTCCGGCAGGAATGTTCGTGTGCCGCGGAGATGCAGCGCGCATAGAAATCAACGGCAGCGCCTTGAGGAAGGCTTCCGGAAAGGACCACAGAAGGCGTGCCTGCTCCCCCCGCTAATAGATCGCTGTACCGTTTATCAAAGGCAGCCCACTCGATATCGGTGAGCCGGGCTCCGGGCTCCAGAATTTCCGTGACGGTGCCATCGTCTTCCAGAATCTCGAGGTTCGTGCGGGTTGGCTGTTGGGCCGGAATGCCGATGGCCTCGATTCCCAAAGCAGCCAGACCCGCCAGCAGTTCTCGGCCGTTGGCGCCGCCGCAAGGTCCGATCCACTTGGGGGATTCACCCAGAGTGCGCAGGACCATGGCAACATGCGCGGCTTTGCCGCCAGCAAAGGACTGAGCGGCATTGGCGCGGTTCACCCTAGCACGCTGCAATGATTCGACGCGAAGGCGCTTGTCAATCGCCGGATTGGGGCTGACGCAGAGAAACATGGATCGGTCCGCGGTTATCCTTTGCTCCTTGTGAAGCCATTCGTACGGTCGTGCCATGGCCGGGCAGCGGCCAGATGCGCATTGACGTTTTCAATATTGCGCACGCCTTCGTCGGCCAGCCACTCCTCCAAAGCCGCCGGCCCACGCTGAACGAAAATTGACACACCGTTTTGCCAGGTGGCGCGGCCGCAGAGCACACCGGAAAAATCGGAATTTGCTTCGGCGGCGAGCTTCAAAGCCTCGACAAACAAGTCGTTACTCACGCCTTCGGAAAGATAGATGAACGGCAGGGTGGCAGCATGGGAAGCGCGGCGAAAGTGTGCGATGGCTTCGGCGCGCGTGTAGAGAGCCCGGGAAGGCGGCACAGCGGATGACTCCACGAACTCCATGCTGACAGGAACACCCACTTTGAGGACGTCCACCGCATAACGCGAGTTGCAGAACTCCTCGACGGATCGCGTTACGACCTCCGGCTTGATACGCGCGAATTCTATGCCCTTTTCGCCCATCCCCTCCTGGTAGGCGACGATTTCCAGGAAAAAAGGAATATCGGCCACCTGGCATTCCTCGCCGATGCGGGCCACCCAATCGTGTTTCAGCGCATTAATCGCGGAAGCGTCGCGCGTGGAATAATAGAGGAGAACCTTCACCGCGTCCGCTCCATACGCCTTCAGCTTCTCAACAGAAATGCCAGGCAGCGTTCGCGGCAATCGTCCGGGAGCCGATTTGTCGTAGCCGCTCACTTCATAGGCAAGCAGCAACCCGGTATGGGAATCGCGAGCGCGCGCGGCCCGAAAGCCGTATTCGGGGTCCAGGAGGATCGCGCTTGCGTGTGGAGTCAAAATGGCGCTGACCCTTTCCTTGAATTCCACAAGCCAATCCCCGGGAATGGCCTCCGCGGGGCGGCCGCTTGCTTGGGCGAAAAGCTTTCGCAGCGCGCTCCGCTGATCAATCGCCAGCGCGGCAATCACACCGCGTTTGTCCGCGAGGGCCTGCAAGCCCTTTGTCTTTCCCTCGGTCATCTTCCCTGCCACGGGTTCATGCCAATCATCAAGGGACCCAAACGATTGCGCCGCGCTCCACCGTGGGCAACGCAAATTCCATGAGATCCCCAGCTTGCTTTCCTTTGAGAACTTGCTGCTCGCCGAGAAACGGGAGAAACGCCAGGGAATTTCCCATTGCCGCGGGGATCGAGACAAGAATATTCGCCGCGGGCGCCGGCTGCGCCACCTTGTTTGGCTCGAGCCCGGCGAAATTCGCCAGAAAAATATGCGGCCGGCCCTCCACTTCGGCCCAATTGGCCGCCAGGGTCGGTGGCGCGTGGATTTCGAAATCGGTTTTCACGCGAATGGCGTCCAGAAAATCCGCGGGCATTTTTTCTGCCGCTGCGGGAAACGATTTTTCGAGTGCGTCAAAATATCTCTTCGCCGGATCAGCATCAAACACTTTGACATTTTCGGAGAGTCCCAGCCCCGAGGCGTTGCGTCCGGTGACGACCAATTTTCCGCCCTGGCGGACATACTCCTTGAGGGCGCGTTGCTCCGCGTCCGTCAGTTGGCTGGCGCCCGGCAGAATCAGCTTATCTCCATGAAAGTCCGCCAGCGTACGCGGCGTGACCACTACGAATTCGCGGTGCGCTTGCAGGAGCAGCACAAGCGTGCCGCGATAGGCGGGGAGAAATTCGTCCGCGTCGTAATCGCGGCCTTCCGGCGAAAAGTAGACCCCTACTGGATGAATCGGGTTCCTGGGGCTGTACAGAATCTTTTCGTTCTGCCGAATCCAGTCGAAGATTTCCCGGCGCGCAGGGCGATCATTGCTTCCGGCCATTTCGTGGCCCGGGGCGTCCCAGAAATTCGCGCCCGCAATGACTTCGGACATGGCGAGATTCTTCATGGCGTCCCGCTTATCCACATCTTTGTTGCCATCCCAAGAATAATTCAGAATCCAGGTGGCTTTGCCTTGTGCGAACGCGCGAAACGTCAACATCCCGGCCTGATACAAGAACCAGTCGAGTTGCGTGCGCGAAGCGGCCATGTGCTCGCCGCCACCGAACTCGTATTCATGGGCAATCGCGTCGACCACACCGTACATCTGGTAGACGTCAGCGCCCACCACAACGGCTTCGCGTTCGATACCCGGGTAGATTTCGGGAATCACGACGATGCCGGGATTCACACTGCGCGCCTGGTCGCGAATTTCGCGCACAAAGTCGGTCATGGTGGCAATGCGGAAATCGATCCATTTCCGGAAATTCGGATCCGTGAAGTCTCCCAGCTTCAAATCCTTCTTCGCGTCGAGTCCGGTCTTTTCACGGAAGGCAGCCAAGGTCGCGTCGTCGAAGCTCGCCCAGGTATTTTCCCAGCCTTCGAAATGCGTCATCCAATAGGGGATGTCGACGTAAATGCCATCGATTCCCGTGGCGGCGATCTGGCGCACGCGCGCCATGTAGATCTTGCGCCACTCCTTCGAATAAGGAGAAATCCACACGTCTTCGTCGCCGGGCTTGATCCAGAAGGCCGCGCCGCCAGTGAATACCGCAGGTTCTCCAGTAATTTTCCGCTGCACCCAGTCGGGATGATCCTTCATCACGGAGTGCGGCGAATGATCGGCATTCGCGGTGATGCATTCGGTGCCTGCGATATACACGAACGCATGGTTTTTCGCCCGGTGAGCCGCTTCGGCGATGGCGCGAATCGCCTTCAGCTTATCCGTTGGGTCCAGGAAGCTTTCGTAGCGGCCAGGAATGTCGTTGTCGACCTCGATGCCGAATACGCCATCCTTTTCGGCCTCGCGGACGATTTCGGCTGCATTTTCAGGCGTCAAGCCGTACGCGCCAATGCGCACGTAATTTGTCCAGTTTTGTTGCTGTGCCGAGGCGCGAGCGGGACCACCGCAGACCGCAATCGCGCACAGACACAAAGCCGCGCTGAGCCGATGAAGCATGGTTCTCCTTTAGAACTGGAAGCGGAGGCCAAATTGCGTATAGCGTGGCAAGTTGGCCGTGCCGGTCACTGAGCCAAAACCCGCGCTGTCCACGCTGGTATTGGGCGCGGCAAACCGCGGAGTGTTCGTGAAGTTGAAGAATTCACCGCGAAGCTGCAGGGTCATTCCTTCGCGGATCGTGAATTCCTTGGAGAAAGAGAGGTCCATGTTGTGCACACCGTCAGTGCGCAGCGTCGAGATATAGCGGGCGGCGTTTCCAGGGGTTTCATCTCCGGGGTACTGAAAGCAGGATGCGTTGAACACGGATGGATTCCCTGTGCCGCTCAGGCCGTTGGATGCAGCCTGGTGATAGCTGATGCCACTCCCCAGTTGGTACGGATTGCAGAGGATATTGGGGCGCTGGTTTCCGTCGATGAAGAAGCCGTTGGCGCCTTGGGCGGTACTGAAGGCGAGGGGTTGCCCTGTCTGGCGAGTAATCAACGTGGAGATCTCCCAACCACCGATAACGCCATCGAGGACACGGTTCATGTCCTTGCCGATCCAGCGTCCGCGCCCGAGGGGAAGGTCGACGATGGCGGCGAGAACGAAACGGTTGGTGGCATCGTTGGCGCTGATGGCATGTTCGAGCTTCAAACGGTCGAGCTGCTGCACGTTGCCGGCATTCAGGGAACCGACGAAGGCATTGAAACCTGCGGAAGAGTCATCGGTGGCCTTGGAAAGCGTGTAATTGCCCTCAAAGCTGATGTAGTGGTTGGCGCGTTTCTGAAAGCGAATTTCCATGGCGTTGTAGAACGCGTTGGCTCCCAGATTGGGCAAACCAGTAAACGAACCGTCGAATTGAGGATAGGGCCGCAACAAATTCACAAGTGGAATCTGAGGCTGATTGTAAAGCGAAGAGGGGGAGTTGAAGATGGGCGCCGGCTGTCCGGAAACCTGGGTGAACAAGGGCTGGAACGGATTGTTCACCAATTGACTCAGATAAGCTGTGACACAGCCGTCCAGGTCGCAATTGGGATCCAGGGCGTGTTGCTGAGCGGAGATGGCCGCGCGCACATCGGAAGAGAGGAAATTGCGATTACGCGTGGTGGTCACGTTATCGCCGCCCCAAGGCAGGTGGTTGCTGCGGCTGGCGGAATAGTCGATGCCGAGAGTGACTTCCCAGGGGAGCAAGCGCTGGATGCCCAGGTTCCACTGGTAGATTTCGGCGTTGCGAGCGGTCTCGGTGCCGAGATTGTTGCTGTTGGAGAACCCCCAGTCTGGGTTTGGACCATAGGTGGTGCCCTGGGGAAAAGGCAATCCGTTCGGAAACGGATTTTCGAGAGTCGCAAATCGGGAATTGAAATTGTCTTGAGTGAAAAATACGTTGCCCGTGGAGCTGAAGGCCGTTCCCGTATATTGGAAGTTGGTGGCGGGATTGAGGCCGTAATAGATGCCAGCGCCGCCTCGAATGACGGATTTTTGATCGGGAGAATAGGCAAAGCCAAAGCGCGGCGCAATATTGTTGCGATCGACGGGCAGGTGACGTCCCAGTCCGCCCTGGCCGACGAAAAGCGTTGTGCCGGTCAACTGGGTCGGCGTCACCGTGTTTGGGTCGAGCGGCGAGGGAAGCGGAACGGTGATGCCAGTGTTGCCCGTAAAGTCGCTGTACTGCTGGTGGTTGAAGCGTTCCGTGTAGGGAGTGCTCCACTCATACCGCAGCCCGAGGTTCAGGGTCAGCTTGGCGCTTACCTTGAAGTCATCCTGGAGGTAGAAACCGGTCTCCCAGGATTTATCGGCGACGCTCGGCTGGATGTTGATGAAACTATTTCCTGGATCGCCGTAGCCGAGCAATAAGGCTGCGAATGGATTTCCCTGAGTGGTGTCGGTCGGCGAGATGGCCGTAATGTTCTGGGGAAAATAGAAGAAACCGGTCGGATAGTTAGGTTGTCCGAAATTGTTCAGGAATTGGCGCTGCTCGAAGCCTGTCTTGATGGTGTGGCGTCCGCGCACCATAGAAATCGAAGAGGAATAGGAAAAGAGGGTGTGCCCAAAAGTGACGTCAGTGCAGCACTGATTGAAAAGCGATAGCTGGTTGAATGGAGCGCCGAAGTCCATCTGGATGGTGGGCATGCGATCGAGGCCGTTGGCCTGCTGCAAAATCGAAGGCAGGCCAACGGAGGACAACGTGGGTCCGACAGTGTGACCCGGCGAGCTTGCGCGGTCAAGTGCAAACCGGCTAGTCCAGATCGTGGTCGGCGTCAAGGTGTAGTTGAACTCCAAACCTGCGTTGTGCACGACAGTGTTTCCCGCCAAACCGTCGTTAATGGTGTTGCCGACGGCGTCGGTTCCGTCTCCGAGGAAGAATGGCGTAGAGAAGTCCGAGTACAGGTGGCTGTAGCGGGCGGAGAGATGCATGCGATCGTTGAAGTGATGGTCAATCTTGACGTCAAACTGATAGCCGGAGCTGGCGGCTACGGTTGACTGCCGATAATTGAAATTGGGATTGCCTTGCACGTTGGGCTGCGGATACAGGTTGATGATCTTTTGTCCGATGGGGTCGATCATCGAAGTAGGAATGACGTTCGGCACACCTGCCAATGAGTTTCCATGGGAATCGAAGTTCGTGGCGTCGCCGACAAACTGCTGCCTCTGCTGGCAAGGCCCGCCCGGAGTGGCCGGTGGAACGAGGCACACAGTGGGGTTGAAAATATTCGTGGTGTCAGCGGAGAAATTTCCCAGACGCTCATCGGGGGTAGGCACGTTTCCGGAGAAGTCGACCGCGGAGTTGTCCCGCACCTTTTCGAAATCAACAAAAAAAAAGGTCTTTTCCTTACGAATCGGCCCACCAAGCGAAAATCCATATTGATCGCGCAAGTGATCAGGCTTGGGAATGCCTGCAGCGTTATTGAAAAAGTCGTTCGCGTCGAGCGCGGAGCGCTGCCCATACCACCAGCCGCTGCCGTGAAACTGGTTTCCGCCCTCCTTTAGGACAAGATTCACGACTGTGCCGCCATTGTTGCCATATTCGGCCGAGAAGCTGTTGTTTTCGACCTTGAACTCCTGGACGATTTCGACCGATGGTTCGTAATACACGTTTGTGGTGCCGCCTTCGCCTTGCTCCGGAGCGCTGGTGAGCGCGCCGTCCATGCGCACTTCGGCGGTGGCATTGCGCTGGCCGTTGGAGACGAAGTTCGTACCGGCGGGATAGGAATCCTGAATGCCGGAGCCTGCGGTTTCGGTCACGCCAGCGGAAAGAAACACCAAGCCAAAGAAATTGCGGTCGGGGAGAGGGATGTCGCGGACGTATTCGTTGGTAATGTCGGTTCCAAGAGTGGCGTTGCCAGTGTCGAGCAAGGGGGCCTGCTCGGTCACTGTGACCACCTCGGACACAGCGCCGGGTGAGACCGTGAAATCGATCGAGGCCTGCTGGTTGACGGCAAGGACGACGTCCTTCCGCTCCTGTGCGGCGAAATTCGGAGCTTCGACGCGGATGGTGTAGGTGGCGGGGCGAATGCCGGTGAGGACGTAGATTCCACGGTCGTCGGTTTGCGTGGCCGTGGGAACGTTTGTGGCCTGATCCGTAAGAATCACTTTCGCGCCGGGAACGACGGCTCCCGACGAATCCTTCACCACACCGCTCAACTGCGCCGTATAGGTGGATTGCGCCGCGCTTTGGCCGGCGCAGAAACAAAGACAGAAAATGCCGCAAAGAACGAAGACCAACCTGCGAAACGCCAAGGTCATGCTTACCTCCGAAGACAACCCGAAAATCCCACCCCTGAAAGCAGACTTTCGCTTTCTTTCGCTTTCCTTCTTTTACTTTCTATTGGTGTTTAAGTCAAGGAAGGAGATTGGAGAATGTACCGCGGCGGCCGGGGGACTTCGCCGCCTAGACCAACTTCACTTCCACTTCCATATCGCGGAGGGCCTTCAGATCGCGCCTGGGGATGCCGCGGTCCGTGATTGTTTCATGCACGGCGGAAACGCCCATAATCAGCGAAAGGCTGCGCCGGCCGAACTTCGAGGAATCGCAAACCACAATCGTGCGCCGCGCCGATTCCGACATGGCGCGGTTCACGCGCGCCTCCAATTGGTTTGGGGTGGTCAGGCCGTAGTGGACGTCGAAGCCGTCAACCGCCAGAAACAGCATGTCCGCGCTCAATTTCCGAAGCGATTCCTCGGCCAGCGGGCCGACGAGAGAGAAGGAGTTTTTCCGCAGGGATCCCCCCGTCAAAACGACCTCTACCGCGGTATCAGCGAGTTCCGCAGCGATGTTGGTGGCATTGGTAATCACCGTAAGATTGCGCATCTGGCGGCAACCGCGCGAGATCGCGGTGGTGGTGGTTCCGGAATCGAGGATGATCACTTGGCCGGGCCGGATCATGCGCAGCGCGGCAGCGGCAATTCGCAGTTTCTCGTGGCGATGCAACCTTTCTTTTTCGTGCAGGGTCTGGTCCTGAAGCGCTCCCGTGCGGATCGGCAAGGCGCCGCCGTGGGTGCGTTCGAGCAATCCCTGACAGTGCAGCGATTCGAGATCTTTGCGAATGGTGATGAGGGAAGTGTGGAATTTTCTGGCGAGGTCGCGCACCAAGAGGCGGCCGTCGTTCCGCAAGATCTCCAGGATTTCCCGGCGCCGTTCTTCATTGAGCATGCAAAGGCTCCGCGCAGGCAGGTTTCGAATTGTTTCCTTTTGACTTTCTCAGACTTTCCGCAGGATGTCCACTCTGGCTCTTGCGAAGCCAACAAGGGGGAGGTTTGACGCGGGACAGCAGCAGGAACGTGGTTTAGCGGCCTGTTTTGGTGGAACGATTTAAGGTCCAGCGAACTAACACTCAATCGTATGGAGCGCCAGTCCGCGGAGAGACGTTTCTTTATACCCGCTCTGCATGTCGAGGCCGGTTCGGTACATGGTCTCGATCACTTGATCGAGACTTACCTTATGATCGCCACCTTCGCGCATGGCCACGCGGCAGGCGTTGATTGCTTTCACGGCGCCCATGGCGTTACGTTCGATGCAGGGGATCTGGACCAAGCCGCCGATGGGATCGCAGGTCATGCCCAGGTTGTGCTCCATGCCAATTTCGGCGGCGTATTCCACCTGATCATTTGTGCCACCGTGCGCGGCGACAAGTCCGCCGGCGGCCATCGAGCAGGCAACACCCACTTCTCCCTGGCAGCCCACTTCCGCTCCCGAAATGGAAGCGTTTCTTTTGTAGAGCATCCCAATCGCGCCCGCGGTCAGGAGATACCGATAGATTCCCTCGTGGTTCGCCCTTTCTACAAAACTCTCATAATGGCGGCCCACCGCAGGCACCACGCCTGCAGCGCCATTTGTGGGCGCGGTCACAACGCGCCCTCCGCTGGCATTTTCCTCATTTACGGCCATCGCATAAGCATTCACCCAATCCATTGCGATGAGAGGATCCTTGCCGCTTTCTTGGCGGAGCTTGCGCGCAAGTTTAGCCGCACGCCGACGCACGCCCAAGCCACCCGGGAGAATCCCCTCGGTGCGCAGGCCGCGATCAATGCAAGCGTTCATCGTATTCCAGATACGATCGAGACCCGATTGCACTTCCTGGGGGGTTCGCCATGCATGTTCGTTTTCGAGGACAATCCGCCAGATGGGGAGGTTCTGTTTCGCGGCTATACTCAGAAGTTCCGCCGCGCTGCGAAACACGTAGGGCCCCGATTTGCGATTAGCCTGTGAATCTTGCCCGCGCGTCTCGTTCTCCCTCTGAATGAATCCGCCGCCGATCGAATAGTAGGCCTGCTGCAAAATCTGATTGCCATCGGAAGAAAATGCCGCAAATCGCATGCCGTTCGGATGGAATGGCAGGGAGATTTTATCGTTAAACCTCAGGTGGGTTGGTTCCTCAAACGTAATGTTGTGCCTGCCGAGCAGCGCGAGTTTCTTGTCTGCACGGATTTGCCCGACTTTGGCGTCGATGGATTCAGCGACGATCTCTTCCGGGTTCTCCCCGCTTAGTCCCAGGAGCACCGCGCGATCCGTTCCGTGGCCCCGGCCGGTGAGTGCCAGCGAACCGTAAAGGTCCACTTCCACTCTGGCGACATTTTCAATTCGCGAGATTCGATCCACACGCGACACAAAGTCGTAAGCGGCTTTCATCGGACCGACGGTGTGAGAACTCGAGGGTCCAATTCCTATCTTGAAAATATCGAAAATACTCAGATCCATGAGCGCTTGGTCCGATTCTTCCGTCGTGATTTCGATTATCTCCGGGCAGAAGTCTCAAGGGAAGTCGCAATCCGTCGAAATAACCCGGGAGTGCGCCAACCAGCAGCCCGCCGAGCAGGGAGCCCTTGCACAGAGCTAGTGCACACGGGGAGCATTCAGGTCGCGGGACAACATGAGCTTCAAGGTCAACCGGTCCGCGCCGCCGGTCCAGCCTACTCCGACCCCCGCTTCCACATCCACGAACCCGTGCTTGCGGTCCACCACCGCCCAAGTTTCGTGAAATTGCTGGTTGTGCGGCACAAACGAGTCCAGCGGACCAAAACCATCGTATTCCTCCACGGCCACTGCCCATTTGTCATTGAAATTGTACGCCACGCGGCCGCCGGGGTTAAATTCGAGCCCCTTGAAACCGCCGGTGTAATCCGTGTCCAGAATCGGGTTGTAGATGAGATCCCAACGGCCTAGATGGACACCGGCAATTGGCCGCAATTCGGAGGTGATGCGCCTCGACTCCCAGTAAAGGGCATTCACGCTGAACTCAAAATTCAATCCATAGAAGAATTTGTGTTCGGCTGCGTGGGGCCGCACAAAAAGCTCTCGAATCTTGAAGCCGTTCAGAGTTGCGCCCTGGTTACTGGAATAAAAGCTGTAGACCGGAAGATACAAACCTTGTTCAAACCAAGGTGTCACTCCATAAGCCCATTCGGCAGTTCCGTTCACGGAGTTGTTTGCAATGATCGCGTTGGGGAAAGCCGGCACCGTCCGGCCAATAGGCGTAAAGTTCGTGTGGAGCATCAGGTTGAACACGCCCGGCTCGGCGATCTCCGCGTCGTAAACCTGGATTTCGTCGGTTTGCGCCAAGAGTGCAGCAGGCATCGCGGCGAGGCTCACAAGGAGGAAGGCCAGGTGTAAAAAGGCTCTGCGCTTGCGAACTGCGCTTCCTTTGGCCGCCAGGCAAGGCAGAATCGCGTTTGGCCAGAGGCGCAAGCGGTCCGCGGTAATAATTCCAGTTTTGAAAGGCAAAGGCGCCATAGATGTGACGATTCGTATGACCGGGTTCCTTTCGGGTTTCAGCGAGTCTGGTAGCCAGGCCAAATGTTCCACTCTTCAGATTCACCAACGAGGAGTGGCGTTTCAAGATATTGGCGAGGTCCCGAATCAGCTTGAATTGAGCATACCATCTGGAAGAGGTTTCCTTTCCGACTGGAGTGAGAGAGACTGTGAAAATTTTCGGGAAGTCGCCGCGTGCTAGTGTCGCACAGAAGCTACACGAGCGGTTTTTTTTGATGGCACCGGACATGACGGGCACAGGATTGGCAGCCCCGGGTATTTCGAATTCAACCGGAGACTTGGCCGGGAACCTGAAGACATCGCGGACGTTTTAAAGGAACCGTGTCCCTGGCACTGGGCAGGGGTTATGATGTTTTACTTCATGGGGGCATTCATGACAATGAGCCGGTTGCAAGTTGGTTTTTGGGGCACGATCCTTTGTTGTTCGGCGCTGGCGGTTGCGCGCCCTGCCGAAGGCGGCTATCACCTATTGAAAAAATATGAGCTGGGCGCTGCGCCGGGCGGACAGGAGTATTGGGACTACATCACGTTCGACGAGGCCACGCGGCGACTCTTCGTGTCTCACAATTCCGAGGTAAAAGTGGTGAATGCGGATACTGGCGCGATCGTGGGCAGCATCGCGGACTTGAAACGAGTCCATGGCACCGCGCTGGTAAGCGAACTGGGGCGCGGCTTCCTGAGCGACGGCGGTGCGGACGAAGTTGTGGTGTTCGATTTGCAGACGCTGAAAGTCATAGGACATATCAAGACCGGCGGCAACCCGGATTGCATAATTTACGACCCCGTCTCAAAGCACATTTTTACTTTCAATGGCAGAACCAACGACGCATCGGTGATCGATCCGCGGACCGAGACGGTGGTGGCAACAATCGCCATGGGGGGCCGGCCTGAATACGCCGTAGCCGACGGACGAGGCACCATCTACGACAACATTGAGGATAAAAACGAGATCGCGGTTCTGGACACGCGCACAAACTCGGTGAAGACGCATTGGCCAATTGCTCCCGCGGCAGAGGCGACCTCGATCGCGCTTGATGTGAAACATCACCGGTTGTTTGCCGGTGGCCGCAACAAAGTGCTGGCGATCCTGAACACGGATTCGGGAAAAGTCGTCCAGACGTTTCCGATTGGCGCCGGGGTGGACGCAAATATTTTCGATCCGAAATCGGGAAACCTGTTTGTGTCGGTTCGCGAGGGGATCTTGCACATCTTCCACGAGGAGAGTCCCGATCATTTCCTCGCCGTGGAAGAAGTGAAGACGGAATTCGGCGCCCGGAATGCCGCTTACGACGCCAAAACGCAGCGAATCTTCTTGAGCAGCGCCGACTTCACGCCGGCGGCACAACCCACACCAGACCAGCCGAACCCGCAGCCCGTGCCCATTTCCGGCACTTTCCGGCTTCTGGTCTACGGCCGCTGACCCATCGTTAAGGGAGGGTTTGGGAAAACCCGAACAACCGCAGCGGATTGAGGAACAAGGGAGAAACTATATTTGGGAGAAGTGGTCGGGGCGAGTGGATTTGAACCACCGACCTCCTGGTCCCGAACCAGATTCCAACGCCTATTGAAATCTATGGAATTTTGTCGAGTATAACTGTATTTGATGGAATGGCTCGGCAGCGCTATTTGATTGCTATTGCAATTTGTTGAGACTAGAGGCTCCTGCCGCCACAAATTCGTCTACAGTGACTACTACCAATCCGAGTATTTTGTTCCGTCCAAGGCAGTGCCGGCCGACTTGGAATAAACATCGAAGACGTTGTTTCCTCCCCAACTCGTGGAGTCTGGATCGTCTTGGACGGATCTCATGCCCCATTCTCTACGACCCGTCATGGGATCTACCGGGATGCGACGGAGGAAACGTATGTTGTGGCCAGTGGCCCCCGCTCCTCCCACAGATACCCCTTTCACGAGGGTTTCGAGATCTGGCGGGTATCCTTCGCTCCCGAGTTCCACACGAATCAGATTCTGATCGGCTTTGTCTTTGTATTTGTCAATTGCGTTCCTCATATCACGCAAATCTTGTCTCAGTTCTTGTTCACGCTGCCGAACTACTACCAACCGAACCATCGGCAAAGCCATGCTGGACAAAATAAGAAGTATGGCACTGGCAATGATGAGCTCCAAAAGAGTCATGCCAGCTTCTTTTAGAATTCTCTTGGTCATCTTCCGTCACAAAGAGTTGTTTAACCCGTTCCAGTTATTACTTGACAACAAATACTATGTGGCTGTCCTCGACGCGAATGTCGCTCATGTTAGAGGGCAGGCGATATCGGAGGGGGTTTTCTGGCGCAGCCAAGATTTGTTTCGTGGCCGCTTCGACTCTCGACTTAGGAAATGAAAGCGCACCGATTGCGGCGCTTTCTGGCTCAAATTGCACATAACCATTCTTACTGTGAAGTTTTCCTGTAACCTGAAATATCAAGTCTCGCCCATAATAATCGAGCAAGACATACGCAGCCAGGCTGTCCGCAAACACTTTTATCTTCACATCCTTCAGTGCAGTATGCCCATTCTTTACCTGACCACGGTAGGGCCGCAATAGCTGCTGTAGCTTGGAGTTAATCTGGGGCTCGTCTGCTCTTACTTCTGACGGCGTTCCTGTCTCGGCTGCAGCAGTCGCCCGGCGAAATGCCTCGTCAAGCCTTTGAGCCGAGAGGGAATCAACTCGAACTACAGGAACTGGTGGTATTCTGAAAATAATTACCGCGAAAATTACAGTTCCAAGCACTAAGCTGCAAACCATTCCGGCCCAAATAAATCGAGCTAATCGCCATTTGCTTTCCCGTGCAATCCTCCTTCGGTTGGACCGATCTTTTTGACTCACTCGTTCTCCTTTTCGACTCACTCAACGAAGTCCAAAGGATTGTAGATTCTTCCACCGCGCTCTGGCTGACGTTGGCGCTGACGGCTACTGCCGCTGCCCCAGTTTCAGATCACCACACGTCGGAATGGGTCTGCGCAGCTGGCCCGCGATAGGGGAGGCCAGGGGGGAAAATATCGGAGGGACTATTGCAACCGAATAGCCTAGCCAAACAGGAGAGGTCGAGCGCGTAAGCGCGCTTTCGCTGGACTTCACTCGAAGCGGGATCTAGCGTCACTCTCAAAATCGATGGAATCCCATTTCCGTCCACCTTGAGCCTCCACAAGCCTATCTCGCGTTGACGTTGTACGGTTCCTTCTTCATTCCACATCGGCGCTTCGATGACGTCGTATTGGAGAAGAGAATATCCTCCGCTATCGCGTGCGTAATGAATCTCTCGGCCAACGACGATCCCATCCCTTATATAGACCAAACCAAGCAATTCTACGTAGCGCGCCAAACGGACGGAAGTGAGTGGTTTGTTCTCGAAAAGGAAGCGAAAAGTGCAGCGTTGAAATGTGCACCGCATATCATTTGGCGCCGTGTACCACGGGATTCCGCCGTACTTTTGCGCAAGCTGCTGAGCTTGCGCAAAGGAAGAATTACCCGGAACCAGCTTAATAAGATCTTCAACGAATGCTTCTGCACGAATCTTTTGGCGAACCGTCAGGGACCATAGGATGCTCACAGCAAACAGGCACGCGATCGCCAAACTAGCTACCCCAACTGACATTTTTTGGACGAATGACATTTCAGCGTCCCCACAACATAGCCTCACGCGAGGTCTATCGCCCGCATGGGAAACCGTATCTGACATCACCCACTCGATGAAAAACACCGAGAGATTTACTGTGGAAATCTACAGGTGCCCCCTCCCTCGGGTGTAGGTACTCCATTGACGAACACTTTTCCCTTGTTCATCCAAATACCGTTTGTACCATAGTCGTTGCCGAACACATCTCTCACAAAAACAGAGGTCTCCGGGCCACCTTGCTGCCAAGCAGTGAACGTTTGTAGGGTGTCCCTAAATTCGCTTCCGCCGATGGTGTCCAAGAACCCACTGTACCCATACTGATTTGGTTCCTGCTTTGTATTGGCACTGAGCAGCGGCGCGCCTTTCAGAATTATGTTGTGCTCCTGGACAGTGTAATTCTTTGCGTCCGTGATTCTCCCAAGGGCATCTACGGATTTGAGTTCATATGTTATTTCGCGCCCGATACCTGCGTGGCAATCTGATTCAGCCTTTAGAAAGAGCTTCTCGGGGTCACTCGAGGGGTCGCTGGGATCACCAGCCCCGTCGCCTTGGCCCGCACCGCTGTCAGCCGATGTGCCGCCAAACCCACCCGATTCGTCGATCACCAAACTTCCTGTGTTTGCACCCAAAAGTCCTCCAGGCGTATACAAGCCTGGAAGTCCGGACCAGATTCGGTTGTCGAATATAGGAGGGGTTCCAAGAGTCACGTTTCCCGGGAGTTGAAACAGACCACCCGTAAGAAAAAGCACAATGGCATTCAGTAAATTCTGCCAAAATCCTTTTCCAGATGGGTCGGTGAACTCCGTAGGGTTATTCTCCACATAGGCATAGCGGTTCCATGACTGCGGATCAGACGGATTACCTTGCAATGGATCAACTGAACAAAATCTTCCAAACCGGTTTACGTAAAGCCGAGCGAGAGCATAATCATTGCCGGACTCCTGGTCGCGCTCATAGCTTGTAAAGATGAATTTAGTAGTCGTGTTAGACGCATACCATTGCTCGCCGAAAGGATAGTGCCCCTGCTCACCCAAAAGGTTTCCGTTAGCGTCGGTCGTGACTCGAACCGAAAGATGGTCAGCATGATGATAAACGACCGTGCTGCCCGTGAGAGTGGCAAGGAGCGTACGGCCAGCATAGATGTATTCGTGTACGGGGGATGTAGGCGATGACCCAGAGGTGTATTCTGCGATGTCCTTTCTACCGGCGAAAATGTAATTGCTGGTAGTCCCATTCGCCGTCTTTTGGACACGTACTCCACTATCATCATAATAATAACTGCTTGTGCCGTATGTCGAATTGCTACTTGTAATTACTCGATTTTCGTTATCATACGTTAGAGAATTCTGCCCATCATTGAGCATATTCCCCGCGGCATCGAACGAATATCCATCAGGGCGATTGGTCAATGCGCCCGAGGTAGAAGAAAAAGAAAGTGAATTCATGGGCGGGCTGCCTGCGGTCTGAGTTTGCGCTAGGCGATTGCCGTATCGGTCGTAACTCCAGGACAAGCCCCATTTCGCATATCCGTTCGTGCCAATAGAACCAGCGGTTACTGCGGTCGAGAGCCTTTTCAGAACATCGTAAGAATAAGCCACACTTCTTCCGGCCTGGCTCGTACCAGTCAGATCCTGAATGCAATCAATCTGCCCATCGTCTCCCAAAGATCCTGCCGAGCAGTACGTACTGTCCTGCTTGTAGTAATAAGCCAGGCTGAGCAGGGTTTGGGTTCCTTTTGTGTAACCCAGATTGGTTAGTTGCAATCTAGCGGGTGAGTACGTATAGCTCGCATTCACACCGTTGCCGTAAGCAAAGCCAAGCAGGTTTCCGGCCGCGTCCCAAGAAAGATTGCTAGCGTAGTTGGTTCCGCCACTCACCACGCTATTCAACTGGCCAATCGCGTCGTAGCCTTGTACCACGATACGGCCGGACGGATATGTGACCTGCGTGATCTGATTCCCTGGATTGTATTGGTACGAGGTCGTATAGGCTGTCCCTCCAATCGTTTTCGCCACCTGACTGCGACGCCCAGCAGAGTCATACAAATATTGCTCCGTGCCCGTGGAATCGGCAACCTGCGTGAGCCGGCCAAGAGCATGGCCGCTCGCGCCGCCTTGGTCGTATTGATAAGAAACAGCCGGGCTCGAAATCGGACAGGACAATTGCTGGCTGCCGTAACCTTTAGCTACCAAGCGATTGAGAGCATCGTAGCAGTAGGTCGTCGTGACCGTTACCGACGAACTTGTTTGGTTCGGTGCAGGCGCGGTCCGCGAGCAGATATTCTTGGGGTCCCCGCTACACGGAGTCACGCCGTTCGTGTACGAATAAGTTATCGTGCCTCCTTCGGGCGTGGTCTCTTGTGTCAAACGACCGAGGCCATCGTAGGCAAACGAGCGCGTTTGCTGTCCCTGAATGACCTGGGTTAGGTTGCCCGCAGCGTCATACGCATACAGAGTAGGCACGGGGGTCGTAAACGTTGCCGAGGCGTCGCTTCCCCCCGTAAGCGTACTCCCTGATGTACTCACAGGAAACGAAGTGCCCGTAAAATATTGTGTGTCATCCGTCGCCGAGGAGGCTGTCAACGCGTAATTGGTCTGGGACCCATTGTGGCTCGCGGTTATCAGCACCGTCGAACTTGAGGCGGTGGCTGAGACCAGCGTGTTAATACCTGTGTTTCCGTTTATAGCCGTCGCCAATGCTGATGCGATTGCAGCTGAAGCGTTATTCCCATAGCCGTACTCAACTGACGAAGCGACTCCATTTATCGTGATTGAAACGGTGCCTGTATCACCGATGAAGGTCTTACACAATTTTGGCGGGCATGTGTTAACCAATGTGGTTCGTTCAGAGCCGCTAATGGTAACACTTCCTGTGCCTGGAGTCGGGATCGTGCCAGGCTCATCCACTTCAATTGTCTGACCGAAACCGTCGAGCCAAATTTCTCTCATTATTCCAGCTTCGTCAGTTGCCAGAACAGGATACCCGTAGCCATAAGTTGTGGGAGCCCCCTGCTGAGAGCTGGCCCCAGGATTCGGACTACCAACCGACGGCCCGTATGTCGTTTGAGATTTCTGATTGTCCGGGTGCGTAACTGATGTCCTACGATTTAAGGCATCATAGCTATAAGCCTCGAGGACATTGTTCGGATCAGAAGACCCTATGTGAGGGTGGCTGACGCTTGCGATCCGGCCGTCCATATCATAATTCGTATCAACTTCAACCTGACCCTTTGGATCATTCACAAGAAAACGGGCATTTTCTCTCCCCCAAGAGTCAATTGTCAACCGCTGGTGAACGCAGCTCGAACAGCCTGAGCCCGGAGAGGTGTCGGCTACCGCTTTGTAAATGTCCGCTTGGGTCTGACCAACATAAGTTGCGAGCTCCCAACCGACTGGAAAGTCTGTTTCCGTCTTTCTGTCAAACAAGTCCAAATAATGCGTCGTCACTGTCTCCGCGTTCTGATTAGTTTTATACGCGATTCTTCCATCGCCGAAATAATAGCCGTAGTTCTCAGTCCCAACTACGGGATACGTCGCGCTCGTCACATAGGCATTCGTGCCGGAGGAATACAAGTAGAGTGCAGAGCTAAATCTTACTGGCGATGAGGCGTCGGAATAAAAATTGTCCCCATAGGCGTAGGAAATCGTGTTGTTATTGGGATCGGTAGCCGACAAAACATTCCCGGTTTCATCGTAGGTCAAATTTGTGACTAGATAAGTAGACCCACTCACCCACCTCTTAATGGACGTCGGGTTGCCACGCGCAGTGACCGTCGGTCCGAAATTCGTGTGGTCATGATTAAATACGCTCGCTGCGGCTGCCAACCCGCTGCCATAAGAATCGTATGCGTAAAGCGTCTGTGAAATTCTGCTCCCGCCGCCAGGGCAGTTCGTTGCGTCGGAACCCGAGTTATTACAAATTGTGGCGCTCAGCGGGCGATTGATGTTGTTGACGCCCGTGGACAAATAAGAAATGTACGTAGCGCGATCAGGGGTCGCGGGAAAACTGGGTGAAGCCCCTGGATAGTATTTCCATTCCTTAACCGCGGTCGCATTTCCCGTCTGGGGGCTGTCATATGAGTAGGTAGTCTGTTTAGTTAAATAAGCGCCAGAAGTCGTGGGTAGCGTCGACAGTTCAGAAGTTCTCCTGATATACGATGCGCCAAAACATCCAAGCAATTGGCATGCATTACTGAAATCATATCCGTCCGTTATGGTCTGGAAAAGGTTTCCGCTTGCGTCGTAGAATTTTGTTGTTGTCGGCCAAACCCCATTGTTAATGGTGAAGGTATAGACCTTATAGCTGCCATCGGGCCTTTTCACAGTCGTCTGTGACTGGCAACCAACTTGCCCAGAGGAACAGGTTGTCAAGGTCGCTGGAGTATAAGAGGTTGTTCCCACCGGCTCAGATTTTGAGGAAAGCCATCGCTGGTTATTTCCATACGGATTCTTGAACATCGAATACGTGTAATTAATCGTGGCTCCGGTGGGAAGGGTCATGCTTATCAAAGCTCCGTAATATGCACTTTGGCCTGACGGAGAACCACAGGCGGGATTCCCGGTGCTGGAATCGCAATCGTACTTGAACGTATAGCTCGTGTTATCCGGCAGGAGAAGGCTCTGAAGCACAGAGACCATACACGTTGAACCGGAGCACTCAGTTACCCCTGACTGCCCAAAGTGCGTTTTGAGGGGTATGTTTGTCGTCGTTCGAACGAATTGGCCCTCACTGCTAAGAAAGAAATTACTAGTCGATCCAGTACTTTGTGAGATGGGAACGAGGATCGTGTTGCCATTCGGCGTGAGACTCCGACCCAAAGTGTCAAAGAGATTCTCATTGTCACCGGCGGTCAACATATAATTTCCATTCGAATCTTCGGTGTATACGAAAGTCCCAGCAATGACATTGTTTGGGTCAGGGATTGCAGGCGTCTGATTAACCAAAGTGCCGTCGGGCGCATACACTTTTATCGTTAAATTGCTACCGCTTTGGGTGACATATAGGCGATATCCACTTGAATCTGCGGCAAATGCATTTCCCGTAGTGGGGCAACCACTCACATTGGGGTTGACGGGAATATTAGGAAAGTATTTAGTGGTGCCAGCGATCCCAGCGAACCATTCGTAATCAGCTTGGCACTTGCTTGTGGACCAAGCCATTATCCTTGCATAGATAATGACATCGTCGAGGGGGAAAAGGGTCCATCCCCCTTGTCCAGGAAACCATGCAGGGGATGAGCCGGATGTCGCCCAGATGTTACTGTCATATTGCAGGTGAAGCGCCAGGGCGTTTTTGCTTGCGCGTTGTGAAAAACTCCCGAGAGGGATGTCAATATGAAGATTCCCTGTCGCTGCATCCACAAATCCCAATTCGGTAGGTTCGGGTGTGGAGTAATTTGGCTCCCCAGCGCTCGACAGATAATTTTGCCCGCTGGCACTAGAGCCACTCAGGGTTAGCATAGTCAGGCAAATGGTCCAGCGGAGCAATCCAAAGAAATCACTGGTGATTTTCGCAGTACCCAGATAAAACTCCCCCAAAATACGGTCCGTCACACGGTTCTCCTTCCGAATCGCTCTCTCAAGGCCATTCCCTTGTTGGAAAGACTAATCCACACTAAAATCTGAATCGGTAACGGTGGAAGTTGCAGATATTTGAGTCAACTGAAGGTCGAAAGTATTTTGGCCTGCCACGTAGTCCGAAATTGAACTTGGAAGGGTCACTCCCTGGACAGTCTGATAATTCGAATAAATTATCTCGTGCAAAATCTTCTTTGTTCCGACGCCCTGCGGCCAAGTCTCATCTGCTACGCTTAGAACTACATTGGTTGAAGGGTCAACAAACACACATCTTCTGAAATCGAGAACAAGTCCGGCTCCCGCGCTTGTCGAGAACCCCTGAATTTCTATCTCCAGTAGCTGCTTCCCTGCGTGATCTACCAAACCGTCGTATTTGATTCCCAGCCGATTGTCAGCAGCGGCCTCCAACAGATAGCTGAAGGGCGACAGTAATGATGCAAAGCTCCAAGCGTCCCGCACCGGCATTGTGTGGCTCGTTCCACCCAAGTCCACAAATTTTCCGCCTCCTGCATGGGCAATCCAGATCGGATGCCCATTGGGAACAGCTGCTTCAAGCCTCAATTGCCTCGCTCCACTCGCTTTGACTGTGGCCGTACCAATGACATCTTCATCGGTCCAATGAAACGTAATGTTTCCGCTGGCAGAGATTTCCCCCAAATTGCTCAATGTGCTGGCCCCTCCCGCAGTAGCGAGCACTGTCTGAATGAGTGAAATTCCCTGGGGATCGCGCTGGGGGGAATTGGGGACTGTGGTCTGGCAGACTCCAACCGGGCACTTGATAGCCGCTAGAAAGCAAGTTGCTAGTGCGAGGGCTGACGTGACCGGCCTAAACAAGTCCAGCAGGAGTGAGAGAGAATCACTCAGCAAAGGAGCTGGACATGCCGATGAAGAGGTACAAGCCGGAGCAGATTGTAACGTTGCTGCGGCAAATT